>Ga0080013_1001075_pt1 | contig 37140 bp, 37 predicted proteins | sample ETNvirenome_6_85_FD_69236 | JGI IMG/M metagenome (GOLD analysis project Ga0080013, IMG submission 69236) | Marine viral communities from the Pacific Ocean - ETNP_6_85 (SPADES assembly) (version 2) | ecosystem: Environmental > Aquatic > Marine > Oceanic | place: Pacific Ocean | collected 2013-06-19
TTCGAAGACGGCAATAGGACTGTTTTTCGGAGCTTCCGTGATTCTGTCTAGTGTCATTTTCGGCGTCATGTTACTCATAATATTCTCCCTTGCTGGAGGAAATGAAAAACCTTAAAATAGGTGATGTGCGGATTATATATAAACAAAACTACTGGAGTAAAGTAAAAGGTGATGACCTATTATAGGCGGTTATCTACTTTTGATACATTTGGCAGGGGTTGGTTAAATAGGAATGACAAAACTCGCGAGTTTTCTCTACATCTAACTGGGACAGAAGGCGTAGTGTAATGGCTTTACGAAAATTAACTTTTAAACCGGGGATTAACAGGGATATTACTGACTACGCCCAAGAAGGTGGGTGGTATGAATGCAATAAAGTTCGGTTTTTTAAAGGGTTCCCTAAAAAAATAGGTGGATGGACAAAATACACCGCAACTAAATTTAATGGTATATGTCGGAGTTTATTTTCTTTTTCTGGTTTAGAGGGGGTTAAATACCTTGCAGGGGGGACAAATGAGAAAGTAATACTCAATGCAGGGGGGACTTCGTTCAATATTACCCCAGCAAGAGCCGCTTCTGGTGCTGGACACGCGACTTTCGCTGCGGTAACTGGGTCTTCTACTATTACTGTAACTGAAGTTGGGCACGGAACTGCGGCTGGAAATTGGGTTACATTTAGTGGGGCGGATACTTTAGGTGGAGTCATAACCGCAGCGATTTTAAATAAAGAATATAAAATTGATGCTATATCAAGCACAGATGTTTTTACGTTTACTGCATTAGATGCTGATGGAAATGCTATTGCGGCTAATAGTTCTGATAATGGAAGTGGTAAAGGAGGCGGAAGCACAGTTGCTACCTATCAAATAGATATTGGTAATCCGACAGGCGCTGAAGGGCTTGGTTGGGGTGCAGGTTTGTGGAATCGCGCAGGAGCAACCGTAACTTTAGAAGGAGGAACTACCAGAGCGGGTGGTTGGGGGGAAGCTAGATCAGGATCAGGCATATTCAGCCCTATGCGGTTAGTGTATTTCACTCGATATCAAGATGATTTGTTATTTAATATACGTTATGGAGAGATATATCGTTGGGTATGGGAATCTACGCCCACTACAGCCGCAGCTTTATTAAGCGCTTCTCCTTCTTCAGGGACAGAAGTACCTAATGAAGTAACCCAAGTTCTAATCGCACAAGATAATGTAAGCAACATTATTATTGCATTAGGGTGTACACCTTACCCAGCATCAGGAACACCGGACAGAGATCCTTTGTTAATACGTTGGTCAGACGTAACCAATCCATTTAATTTTACGCCTAGTGATACAACAACTGCTGGATCATTAACGGTTCAAAATGGTTCCCAAATACTACGTGGTGTGCCAACTAACAGGGAAACTCTGGTATTTACAGAATCCACACTTAATTCCCTTAAATTTATTGGGGGATTTGACGTATTTAGGTTAGATGAAATTAGCTCTAATACTTCTTTAGTCGCCCCTAATGCAGTAATTACTGTAGATGGCGCAACTTATTGGATGGGGCTAAATAAATTCTATAAGTACGATGGCCGCATTAATACATTAGATTGCACAGTACAAGATGAAATATTTGAAAACTATGATTTAGACCAAGCAGATCAAATATTTGCCGCACTTAATTCAAAATATCATGAAATCTGGTGGTTTTATCCGACTGCGGTGCAAGAAGGGGCGAATCCTACTATTACCCATTATGTAGCTTACAACTACTTAGAAAATGTATGGTTTTATGGGGATTGTGACGGAACAAGTGCAGGGGATGCGTCTTTTTCACGAACTGCGTGGCAGGATACAGGTATCTACGAAAAACCATACGCAGCAGGGACAGATAGTAATATCTATAAACACGAAACAGGAAATAATGCAGCCACAGATTCTTCCCCTCATGCGGCAATGGCTTCATTTATTACTTCTTCGCAAGTATCTGTTGACCAAGGGGACCGATTCGTTTTAATGAACCGGATTATTCCTGATGTGGATTTTAGAAACTCTAATACGTCAACGGACATCGTAGCTAGTACGGGCGGGGCTACAGTTACCCCGACTATTAATTTTAGTGTATTTGCTAAAAAGTACCCCGGCGCAGCTACTTATACAGCTAATGAGTCTGGTGAAACCCTCACAGATGCCGTTACAGCTATAAATTCGACTACAGTAGACCAATATACCCAACAAGCCTATATGAGGGCTAGAGGGCGCTCCCTAGCGTTTAAAGTAGAATCTAGCGCTGCTAACGTAGCTTGGGAATTAGGGGTTCCTAGAGTTGATTTTAGACCAGATGGGAGGAGAGGCTAATGGCGTTTGAACAGTTCCGTTCCCCCACCTTGCCAGTTCCCCCTTCCGAATATGAGCAATCTTATTTTTCTAGTTTGATTAGTAGCTTAACTTCGTTTTTTACCATTATGGATTCAAAAGCAGGGCTTTCGGTAGATAGTGTAATTGCTAACACCCTTCAATTACCCGTTGGCGCTTTAGCATTATCAAACGGGGCGAACAATAATATTGGGATTCCGCAAACAAGTTTTGTAAGGATAACGGGGCCATCCGGTGTTTTTAACATTACAGGTATTACAAAACCAGCAAAAGCAGGTAATAACAACCCCGATGGGACTATTATCATCTTATACAATACAACATCTCAAAATATGACAATAACCAATGATAGTGGCGGTGCGGCAGATGCCTCTACAGCAGCTAATCGAATTCTTACGAATACAGGGTCTGATGTAGCTACCACAGGCACTGGAGTCGTAACTTGTATATACTCTGTTACAGATAGTCGTTGGATATTACTGTCATCACTAGCGTAGGTAGGCAGGTAGATATGTATCAAAGAGAAGCACAAGGATTAGCCAGTTTAGGACGAGGGCCGGATACCGAGCTGGTTCACATGACTCCACGGGAAGTTGGCGCATTAGATAATCTAGCTAGAAGAAACGGGCTTAGTGGATTACCAATTAATCCGCAGACAGGGCTTCCTGAAACAGGAATATTTAATTCTATATTACCTCTATTAATAGGGGGTGGCGCAGCGGCAGCAGCACCGTTTACAGGTGGTGGTTCTCTTGCAGCTTTTTTAGGTAGTCCTTTAGCAATGGGTGCTACAGCAGGGTTAGGAGCAGGTATTGCTTCGGGGTTTGATGCCGCACAAATGGCGAAATGGGGATTAGGTGTATATGGCGGTGCAAATTTAGCAGGTAGTTTAGCCTCCGCAGGGTCCGCAGCACCAGCGCAAGAAGCAGCGAAAACAGCGGCTGCACAAGAAACCGCAAGAAAAACTGCACTTACAGGGGCGCAGCAAGGACTTACAGCAGCGCAAGGATTCCCCGTTCAGACCCAAGATGAAATACTTAAAAAATTAATAGCTGATGGAATGGCTAAAGGAACTACTCCTGCGGCTGCATTCCAAGCGCCCGTTGGGGAATTTCGTGGAGGGGCAGAATTCCTCCGACTTAAACAACAAGCAGTAAAAGAAGCTGCACGACAAGCGACTGCAAAAGAAGCTACTGTAAATGTTCTTCAAGACAATTTAGCAACAATGACTACCCCAATAACATCACCATATACAGGACTGTCTTCAGCAGAGGCAGGAGAAGCTTTTAGACAAACAACAACAGGATCATTTTCAGATCCTTTTTTTGGTAGCGGGTTTGGTGGAGAAGCTGCAAGGGAAGCGGGTAAGCAACAATTTGGAGCTATGGGGAAGGCGCTTTTTACTCCCGCTGGGAGAGGAGCATTAGTTGGTAGTGGAACTGGAGCAGATAAAATAGCTGGGACATTAGGCAAAGCACCTGTGTTAGCTGGTGTTGGTTCATTAGCAGCAGATCACTACATACGACAAAGAGATTTTGAACCAGATCCACTGCCAGAAAAAGAAAAACCTTTCTACCCCGAAGGCGGGTTTCTCCCTCTACCTAGACGTTCTGTAGATCCTTTCGCAGGGGAACAATTTGCTTCGGATAGAGGGGAGGGGCTTTATTTTGACCCTGAACCTTTCACGTCCCCCGGATATACCTATAGAGAAGGCGGTCTTATATCTTTAAATAAAGGGGGCAACGTGCCAGCGCCAAGTATGGCTGTACCCATACCGGATGCAAGTGAATCAACTTATTTTGACCCCAGTAGAATGACAGCACTAGTGGCTGGCCCCCAAACGCAAACAAACGCCGATGCTTTTGTACGTATGGGTGAAGGGGTGCCTATTGATGAATGGTCGAAGTTTAGTCAAGCAGATAAAAAAAGATATAAACTAAATCATGACACCTTAGACATGAATCTAATTAGAAACCATCCTAAGGGCGGACTATTTGGCAATGCTTTTCGTGGTCTACCGCATGTGCGAGAGCAGTTCCCTCTTACTGATACCAACGAATATGTGCCACGACAGGCTACGGGAATCAGCGCAACATTACCTGTAGGAATAAATCCTGATGCACAAGAGATGACATACTTCAATCAAGGTGGTTTGACGCGGGGATCGGGAGATGGCATGAGTGATAATATTATGCTCCCGATTAAGGGTTCTAGGGATATTGCAGCCGTATCGCCTGATGAATTTGTAGTTTCTGCCGATGTCGTTGCAGGGTTAGGTAACGGGTCAACATCAGCGGGAGCTAAACAACTGTACGGCATGATGGATAGAGTTAGAAAAGCACGAACAGGTAAAAAATCCCAACCTCGTGCAATTGACGCAAATAAGATGATGCCCGTATGAATAATCCTATTATAGCAAACATAAGAGTAGAGTGGGATTGGGTGAAACCGGGAATAGAAAAAATATTAGCTGAACAACCGCAATTAACCTATAGACCGGAAGATGTATATGCAGAATGTGTTAACGGGACAGCAACATTATTTACACAAGGCAGAAATTTTGTAATAACGCAGATGGAAGTAGACCAGTATTCAAGTAATAAAATTTTTTTACTCTGGCTGGCATGGACAGAAGAACGCGGATTAAATCACGCAGCGAGTCTCATAGCGTTTTTTGAACAGATCGCCCGTGATTGTGGATGTACTATTATTGAAATTAAATCCCCTGTAGATAAGCTAGAGGGATATATTATAGAAAACGGATGGGATTTATATACCAGAGTTTTCAGAAGAAAACTTGGTCAGGACGAGGAGAAGTAGGTATGGGTAGCCCAAAACAACCAAAACAAACAACACAAATCGTTAAAAACGAAAATATTCCCGAATGGATGCGGCCTTATGTAAGCGATGTTGCAGCGCGAGGGCAAGCTGTTTCCAGAGAAGGATATCAACCGTATGGAGGGCAACGAGTTGCTGGGTTTTCGCAACCACAAATGGATGCTTTCTCAGAAACGGCAGCGTTGGGAAGACCAGCCGATTTTCAAACAGCAAGGCAGAATTATGAACAGGCTGGAGCGACGGGATTGCAACTTGGAGCGATGGGATTGCAAGCTGGACAGGCTGGTATGCAACGGGCGAACCAATTTTTAGGCACACCATCAGAACAATTTGGGCAAGCACAAGCTGACCGATACATGAGTCCTTATCAACAAGCGGTAACAGACATTGCTATTCGTAAGGCACAGGAAGAATCAGCTAGACAAGCGGGGTTATCTAATTTAGGCGCAGCGGGGCGAGGAAGTGCCGGGGGTTCCCGACAGGCTGTTATGGATGCTATGCGACAACGAGGGTTGACGGAAAATGTAGGGGATCTACAGGCTAAAGGAAGCCAACAGGCGTTCCAAATGGCGCAACAACAATTTGAACGGGATCGTACAGCGGCACAGAGGCAAGCTCAGTTAGGTGCTCAATATGGGATGCAGGGATTAACGCAATTAGGTCGAGCTGGAACGCTGGGATTGCAAGCTGGACAGGGTTTATTTTCATTAGGAGTAGGACAACAACAAACTGATTTGCAAAGGCTTGATGCTCAACAACGAGCAGGTGCAGCACAACAAGGGTTGGAACAGCAAATACTGGACCAGCGTTACGCAGATTTTCTCAGACAACGAGATTACCCGAGAGAACAATTGGGTTTTTACAGTAACCTTGTTCGCGGGTTGCCATATAAATCAGAGTCTTCGCAAATTACTTACGCACAACCAGCTTCTTTTGGTGCGAAAGCTTTGGGCGGAGCGATGGGATTAGCTTCCATATATGGTCTGGGAGGGGGATTTAAACAGTGAATATAGCGCAGCTCCATGAACGGGTAAAAGATTTATCAGATGGGCAACTTGCTAATTTATCTCAACGAGGCGATATGACCGCATCGCTTGCTTTAGCAGAATTAAATGCTAGAAATGACATGCGGGAAGCTTCAGCAATGCAAATGGGCAAACCTCCAACTATTGCAGAACAGGAACGAGCAAAAGTTATGCAGGGTATCGGCGCACCTCCTATTGATCCCAGTATGGTTACGCCAGAGATGATAGCCGGGATAGGCAATCCAGCTATGATGCCGCAACCACAACCTGTAGGTGCCGGAGTAGGCCAGCTAGAAGCCCCGAGGATGATGGCAGAGGGTGGGATAGTAGGTTTTGCGGCGGGAGACCTTGTAGAAGGAGACCCTGTAGGAGATCCAGCGGGGCCGTCATATTGGGATCAAGCTAAAAATTGGGCAGGTGAAACCTTTAGTCGAGAAGGTGATGCTTGGCACCAAGCCGGAAATTTAGCTAACTTCTTAGTCCAACCAGAAACATTACCCGATATGTGGCACCATTTTAAGCAAGATCCAGCGAGAATTGTTGGCAAAGGGATTGCTGGTGGGATTATTGCGGGCGTCGGCGTCCCCACTGTAGGTGCAACTGGCGCAGTCGGACTAGGACTCTTGAAGTATGGCGGGCGGTTCATCCCCGGAAATCTGGCACGACAGGTTTCTAAGATGAGTAAGAAAGACATAGCAAAGGCATGGTACGACCCTAAAAGTAAATTGGGGAGAAAATTACGAAAAGTATTCGAGGGTAAGGGTTGGGCTACAACAAGACCAAAAGGCGTAGCCCCCGGCACCATTAATAAACTGACTGCGGATGCCATAACCAAGGCACTTAGGACGCAGGCGCGGTATCGACAGGCGGTCGTCGGCGGTACTGCTGCTACTGCTGCTTTGATGGGAGCTGGTGAACTTCAAGACGCATTAACTGACCCTAGATACACAGATGCGCAAAAAGAACAAATACTAGCTAATGCAGAGAAAGCTGAAGCTAAAGCTGCTGCTGATGCTAAAGCTACTGCTGAAGCTGAAGCTGAAGCTAAAGCTGCTGCTGATGCTAAAGCTACTGCTGAAGCTGAAGCTAAAAGGTTAGCGGCTATTGAAGCTGCTGCTAAAGCAGATAAAGATGGCGAAGCAGATAAAGATGGCGAAGCTATTCCTGCTGTTGAAAAAGGAGGTCTAGGAGGATTACTAGCAAATATTAGTCCTGAAGCATGGCAAGGCATTGGTGTAGCAGGGGCGAATTTATATTCAGGTGATACAGTAGGAGAAGCGGCTGAAAAAGGGATAGCAACTACATTAGCTGCGAAAAAACAAGCAGCAGATGTTGCGTTTAATGAAGCAACGATACTCCAAGGCGCGGAAAGTAACAAGATAAAATGGGCGCAGAATGAGCAACTTACATTAATAGCCGGTAGGAAATTCGGCTTGACTCAGGATCAACTGCTAAACCATTACACAGCCTGGGAGAATTCCCCAGAGGCACGGGCAATAGAGGGTGAAGTTATAGAGGACCTAAGTAAGGAGCGGGGGTGGTTGAAAAATTGGATAGCAAGAGACGTAACGAAGAGTGACGCTGGCGTTGCGACAGAAATTCAATTACGAAAGGGTATAGCGTTTCGGATGTGGCTAAATGCTGCTCATCTCCAAGGGATGCTTGCTGGTGTCAGCGGTGGGCTGCCTAGTCTCGGGGCAACACCTACGCTGGCGGATGTAGCTAGAGAGCAAGCCCGAAGGCAGCCAGCAGGTTAGGCGCTTATTATGGCAACATCATTCGGGGAAATGTCTTCAGAAGAGCCACTAATATCTGGATCAGGCGGGTTAGGTAGGGGCGTTGATCTATCTTCATTGTCCGACGCAGAGTTGTCTAACTTAGAAAAATCTCTTATGTCTGGATCAGGCGGGTTAGGCGGGTTAGGCGGGTTAGGCGGGTTAGGCGGGTTAGGCGGGTTAGGCGGGTTAGGTAGGGGCGTTGATCTATCTTCATTGTCCGACGCAGAGCTGTCTAACTTAGAAAAATCTCTTATGTCTGGAGCAGCTATATCGGACAGTGAAAGATATGAAAATATTCTAAAAAGAATTGAGCAAGAACGATATGCGGAGGGTAACGTACTTACCCAAGGTCTTAGTCGTGGTGTAGATGTTGTCCAGACGGGATATGGGTCATTCCTTGAAGGAGTTGGAAAAGGTCTAGGGCTGGAAGGATTGGAGGAATACGGTGGAGAGGTAGTTGCGGAGCAAGAAGAAGAAGCTGCATTCAAAGCCCCTTATGCGACACGATTAAAAGATGTTAGAGAAGCAGAAGGAGTACTTGATACTGCTGGGGAATTAGCTTCTTTTACTGGTAGCGCATTAGGTGAATCTCTCCCTCAGATGGGGACTACCATTGGTGGTTCACTCGCAGGAGCGGCAGCAGGCGCAAGAATGGGCGCAGTAGCTGGAATCCCCGGTAGAGTAATTGGTGGCATTGCAGGTGGGTTATTAGCAAATGTACCGTTTTTCTACGGTATGAACCGTGAGGCTCAGAAAGAAGCTGTCGCGGACGGAACTAAAATCGAAATGAATGAATGGGCTGCTTTGTTAGCATCCATTCCGCAAGCTATTATGGATTTAGTCGCAGATCGCTTCCTATTTGGACTTGGCTCTAGGGCCGGGGTAAACGTTGAAAAACTTACCCGTCAGGGAGGGTTGTTTACTCGTGGGGTCAAGGGTGCTGCCCTTGGTGTAACAGCAGAAGTACCGACTGAAGTAGGACAGCAGGTTATTGAACGCTTTCAGGCAGGGCGACCGCTATATAGCCCGGAAGCTATTGAGGAATATTATGAAGTGGCGGCAGCGGCAGGTTTGGTTGGCGGTTCAATTCGCACGGTAACTAATATTGTCGGCGGAGATCCTGAAGCTAAAAGGCTAAAAGCTGAAGAAAACGCCAAGAGTGCGCTTGGGTTAGATGGTGGAGCGGCAGCGCCAACGGGGGTAAGTTTAGCGGCAGACGAGAAAACAACTCGTTTAGCTACCATAAAGGCAGCAGAGGAAGAACTCAGGGTAGCTAAAGTTGCAGAAGATGCATTAAATAAGGTAATTAACGATTCAGAAGCTACGGCAACCGCCCGACACGCTGCAAATCTTGAGCGAAAAGCTGCTGAAGCTGAAAGGGTAAAAGCTGAAATAACGTTAGCTGCTGCTAAAGACGCACAAGGATTTGCTCAGTTTATACAGCAAGAACCTGAGCTTCAAAATGTAGGACAGCAAAAACAAAGAGAGCTGTTTGACGAATATAAAACTGTAAATAAGGCCAGAGCAAGTTATGAATCAGGTGATAACACCCTACAGGATTTGTATACCGGATTCGGCATAGAGATCGGAAAAAATATAGACGGAGAAATTAAGTTAGCCGATATCACCCCTGAGATGGCTACTACGGTTGTTAATGATTTTACAAAGAGAATCGGAAAACTTGTAGAAAAAGGTGCGGAAAAAGACAGGGTATTGATACGCGAGCTTGAGCAGCTCGACAAAAGTCCCTTGTTCCAAACTATAAAAGACAAAGTTCCCGAAGGGGCTGTAGTAACCCAAGAGCGTCCTAAAGGGCCTACTGTCTCTTTTAATGATGGGAAGGTGTATACCGCTAGTCGTCGGCCATTTGCTCGTAAGGAAGATATTCCTTTAGACGGGACTACTAAAGTTATTACTGTTTACCCCAAGAGTACTTATACGGGGGCATATGATGCAGGAGGGAAGCATCATGGAGAGGTAATAATTGAACATACAGACGGGAGAGAGGCTGAACGTGTCTTCTTTACCCATGGGAAAAGAGATAAGGAAGCTGCTGATACTAAATCTGTAGTTACTGATGATACTGAAGCTGATGCTAAAGCTATAGACGAGTATTTAGGAGAGACTGCTGGAGGAAGGGCGGTAACAATTGCTAGCCTAGATGAAGCTACTACCACCGAACAGCTTTCGCGGCTCGATAAAATTCCTGATTTTAAACCCACTGACGCTTTTCTGCCTCCTTCACCCGAACAACGTCGGGAGGTAACAGAAGTATTATCTGGACGTTCTCTACAATTTTTCGAGGAAATTGAAGGTCGTATTGGAGGGGGGATAGCTCCAAGAACCATTTTTGCCGAAGCCCGTAAAAAACTTACGAAGAAAGAAGACGTCGCTGCGTTTGGAGTTGCTGAAAAAGCGATTAAAAAACTTTGGCCCGGAGCGCGTGGGACTGTTGCTCCTCCTGTAGTTACTAAACCTGTTGTAGATAAGGCAAAAACTGAACGAAATGCTGTAAGCCGATATGATGCTTTAACTGACGAACAAAAAAATAAATTAGAAGAAGATACAGGGCTTTCTAGAGTTAAAGGCGAATTAATAAAGGCTATTATAGAGGATGAAGCTAGATTTAATGATCTTATAGACGAAATAGAAGCTGAACAAGCTCAACGAGAACAAGAACAACCTGCCCAAGCAGATGAAGGTATTGAAGGTATTTCACCAGAAGACTTAGCTGAGATTGACCGTCGTGCTGACACAGTTAAATTTGGTTACGAATTTGTCCATATGGAAAGCACGATCCGTCGAAATTATGGCGATGAGGCAGGTGATAGATTTAATAGGCGAGTACAAGAGCGTATAGATGCAGAAGTCCAAGCAAGGTTAGACAAAGGCCAACCTCCTACCCAAGTTGCTGGCAGTGGTGATACTGAAGAAGTACCAACAGGAGGAGATCCAACAATACCCTATTACAAGGATAAAGCTAATGTAGCACCCTTTGTAGATAGAATACTTGCCGCACAAGATCCTGATAATGAATTGGAAACTTATGACGATTTTTTAGCTACTTTAAGCATCGACGACAGACAATTACTTGCAAATTTTGGGGGTGAAATTAACGATTTATTAGCTGAAAAAGCTAAAGACCTAGAAACTGAAGCTGGTTCTGAGGTCCAAGCATTCAAAGATTTATTGCATCCTGCTGCGCTTAGACTACGTAAAGATGGTAAGCAATCTGCATACGACCAAGTAACAGGCGGTGATAACCCACTTACCTTGGAAGATTTAAAGAACACAACACCCGAGGGGGCAAATAAGAAATTTACAGGAACACAGCTTGTAAAGCTTTGGGACAAGAAAAAGAAGAGGGTAAAACAACTAGCAGATCGTGCATCTGCCGTAGGAGAGGCAGCACGGTTAGCGGATAAGAGAGTTGCTGCTGATACCCAAGATGCTATATACGATGATCAAAAAATCGAAGAAATTACAAACGGTCTCGTGTTTAAGCGTTTTATTGAGAGGGTCCAGAAGAGCAGAGAAGCAGCAACTGCCGCCGCAAAAACTGACGTAGATAAGGGATTAGAGGCGGATGCTTCCATTGTTGGTTCAAACGAGCTATCGGCAGACAGATTAGACGAGGGAATAGGTACATCCGTAGAAGATGACGCTATAGATGCTGCGGAAGAGGCAGCGGCCCAAGATATAAAACGCGAAGGCGATAAACCCGCTCTCACGGAAGAAGTGCTACAACAGAATTTTAAAGAATATGTTTACCGTACATTTGATCCTGGTCTTGCTGGTCTTGCTAACCGAGCATTCGTCGTAGGAGGCACGAGATCGGGCGGAGATACCCGCTTAACGGGTAAAGCTTTAAAAGCACTATCTGGAGCCGCAGAAGATTTTTATAACGAAGTCATTAAAATAGCCGAGGCGATGCTACCGGCGAAAGTTGCCTATTCAATTGCTCCCGAAACGGTAACTACACCAACAAGCCCTGAAGTAATGAGTGCCATACTGTCCACGCGAATGGGGCGGGATATTAACGATACTGTTACGATTGCCAGAAACCCTCAAGAACTTGGCCTAACTCAATTAGAACCTACTGCAAAAGGCGTTATTTTAGATAAACGGGTATACCTATTCACCGATAACATAGAAGCAGGTAATGAATTAGGTGTGTTTCTGCATGAAGTAGGCTCCCATGTGGGGATGAAAGCTTATGTGGGAAAAGGTAGCTACAATCGATTAATCAATACCATTAAACGGTTTGCTAGTAAAACAGACGGAAGTTTTGAAAGTCGTCTTGCTAAACGAGCTATGGACAGGCTTAAATTAGCAGAAGATGTATTAGATAAAAGCGTATTACCTAATGATGAACTACTAGCTTACTTTATTGAAGAAGCCGTCGATGCGGGAGTTGATCCTGTAGAAGTTAGGAAAGAGAAATCTCCGGTAGGGAATTTCTTTAGGTCAATAATGGCAGCTTTTAAGGCGGCGTGGCGTAAGCTTTTTCAGTACCCCTACAACAACCCAACGGCACAAGAAGTGGTAGACATGGCGTATGGGGCTGCTGGCTTAGTAGTCCGTAACCCAACGGCTATGCTAAGTAATATAGATAAGCAATTACTATATTCTATCGCTACTACTGCGGGTAATGAATATGTAGAGACCCAATCTAGAGTCAATGTAAACACACAAGATCGTGATTTTTTTGCCGCAATTAATGATATAGGTCTAAAAGGGCTAGGAAAAACAACGTTAGAAAGGGCTACAAACTATAAAAAACAGGTCTATAACTTTATGGGGTTACTTCAACTTGCTGATCAGGTGTCTAAGAAATACCCGGAGCTTGCGGGAGTTATACGCAAAATTGAAACTATTGTTAACACGCGGAAACAGATAATAGATGATAAACGTAGGGAAGTAGAAGATTTCTCCCTCTACCTAGATACAGTACTAAATAGTGAAGAGTACAAACCTTACAGAGAGGCTTTCGAGGATATTGTTCACGACTCAACTATTGACGAAATAGACCTACGAAACAATACAGACCGAACCGATCCAAACAGAGTAGTTCGTGGTACTGATTTATATGCACAGTTTGAAAAATTACCTGCCCCTCTGCAAGAGGTCTATATTCGGCTAGCAAATAAATATGAAAATTTTGCCACAGAATATATAGCAACTTTAGAAAAGTTCCTAGACGATGCAGGTATAGCTGACGCGCATAAAAATATGCTTAATCTCTTAAAGGGACAGATAACTCCATATTTCCCGCTACTTAGGCATAACGGAAATTATTGGCTAGACTTTAGAGTAACCAATCTAAGGGATGCGTCTGGTGCGCTCATTATGGACGACACCGGAGCAGCCTTTGTCAAACGTGTAACTCTATCGTATGAATCCCCCGAACAACGGCTTGCTGCGAAACAAATACTCGAAAAAGATCCTGATGTAATCAAAGACAGCATACTTACTTACGCCCGTCCCAACGATGCTTCAATAAGTAGTGAAGTACCTAATCCAGATATAGAAAAACTTTTGAGCGCACTAACTGGGGATGCGAATTTACCGGCCTCAACTAAAAAATTAATAGTCGATAACTATCTTAATATGTTTCCTGATTCTTCTCTAAAGAAACAGTTTAAAAAACGTAAAAAGATAGCGGGGTTTAGAAAAGATTCAGTACGTAATTTTGCGCAGATAGGCCATCAGATGGCAAATCAGCTAGCTTCAATGCAGCAATCAAAAGAACTACGTGATGCTTATGCGGCCCTTGACGAAATTCAAAGAACATCTGCCGAACCCGAAGGCTACATAAGGAGCGACGATGATTCGGGGGCAACTAAAGCTGAATCTAACGTTGCCCAAATTATACAAAGCGTAAAAGATAGAAGGGAGTTTTTAGAAAACCCGCAACCTAAGTCATGGGCTGCAACGCTTTCATGGGGAAGCTATGTGTGGTACATCCTGGGCAACCTATCTTCTGCATTTGTAAACTTATCACAGGTAGCGATTGGGTATTTTTATATGGTTGGGCGATATGGTTTGGTAGATACCCATAAAGCTTTTATGAACGCAACGAAAATGTACGTGAACGGGGGACGGGATAACAATACTAAATTTAAAATACCGAAAGCACTTGGTTTCCTAGCTGGTTTTGATACATCGCTTGCAGATAAAACTTTTGGGGCGAATAAAAATTTATCCCCTGAGTATAGAGCGTTGTACGACGCTGGACTCGCTCGCGGCGCTGTCCGAAGGACTACAGGTCAAGAATTAATCGATATGCAAAAAGGCCGAACCGGAAAGCTTTCTCAGCGGGTTCACAAATACACTTATGCATTAAGTTGGTATTTCCAAAATACTGAGCGGGCCAACCGGGAAATTGCTTTGATTGCGGCTTACGATTTAGCTAGAAAAAAAGGAACGGCAGAAATAAGAGCGGGGAGTAGTGAGTACGGGGCCGAAAAGGGAGCTACAGATAAAAAATCGGCTATTAACTTTGCAGTTGATTTTGTAGACACCATAAACGGCGCTGCGATTGCAGAAACTGGGCCTACACATTTCCAAGATGGTGTTGGGAAAGTAATGGGTACTTTTAAACGATTTGCTTTTTCACAAGTTTATCTGCAATACCGCCTAGCAAGAGATGCCGTGTCCCACGTAGATCCTAAAGAACGAGGTATCGCGTTTAAACAAATTGCGGCGATCATGATACCGGCTTATACACTAGCGGGTATGAAAGGTTTACCTTTTTATGGCGCAGTGGATGCAGTTGTAAGTATGGCGATGAGTGACTTCTTATTGGGAGATGAGGACGAACCGTGGGAGTTTGATACTTCCCTTAACGCTAAAATGGGGGATTTTGCCTTTTTTGGATTATTCAATGCGGTATTGGGAACTGATCTAGCAAGTCGGACAGGTTTTGGGAATATGTTATTTCCTTATGATAACCCCTATAAACGAGAACAGTTAGAGTGGTTGTATTACCCAGTAGCTTTTGCGGGGCCAGCAGCAGGGATTGCAGGGAGTATATATGATGGTATGGAGCTGTTTTCTGAAGGGAAAGTTATACGGGCGTTCGAAAAAATCACCCCATCCTTCGTGAGCAACCCTATAGAATCACTTAGGTATAGTGCTCTTGGTGACGATGGCGTACTAACTCGGGATGGTATGACTCCTATAATGGCCCCAGTGCCTGTGGGGTCTATAGTAGCGAATATGTTTGGTCTAAGACCTAAAGAAGTAACTGCGCGATATAGAGCAAATTCATCTGCAAAACAATACCAAAGAGCAGTATTGGAACGTCGTGACGGTTTATTAAATAAACTGTTTGGCGCTAAAGTAACCGGAGACTATAAAGAAGAAGGAAAGGTGCGGAAAGAAATAGCTAAATTTAATAACAGCCGCTTTGGACGCTTCATGCCTATAAACGCTTCTAGCGAAATAAAAAGCTTCAAAGCAAAACTTAAACGTAGTGAAGAATATATTAATGGGCTATACATAAATAAGAAACTACGAGATCCTATATTAGAAGACGTAGGGATAGAACTAAGTTGAAAGCTGCACCCCGTATACTATTTCTTACCAGTTCCACACACAATAAAGACGCCCACTACTCATTTTTTAATCTCCATACTCTAACCCCTCTCACTTTATTTTCTGTTACCACTTTCATACGGATTTTAAATTTCTGGTGTTTACAGGCTATCCGTAAAACTCTTTTTGCTTCTTTAGTATTGAGACATGGGATAAAGAAACTACTGCTGGGTTTAAATTTATCCCATTGAATATCAAACTCTATCCCGTGTATCTGGATCATCAACTTCCCGTCCTAAATTTTGCATAAATTCTGTGTCTATTAAGTCGGTTCCTTCCAGTTTAAAAACATGTGTTTCAACAGGAGGACTATCGATAGAGGTTCCTTTTGCTAACCGTTTCCGTACCGTACCTTGATGAATACCCTTCTCCTTTAAATCTCGAACTAAATCTTTAAAGATAATTTGTTCTCTGGCGCAATAGTTTCTAATGGCTTTACTAAATACAAACAAAGTTTCTGTATCTGGCTCAAGTCGGGTTGTTAATTCATATCTTGGTTCTACGATAGGAAGAGGGGTTATAGAATTTCTAGCGTCATACGCCCCATTAACCACCAGAATATGCCCACGATTCACATTTAAAAATCCCCCTAATACACTTACAAAATCTATCTCAGGTTCTATGATCTGTTGTCGTAGAGTATCTACAAGTTCGTTACTCGCCCAATTCAATACTCTAGGAATATCCAAATTAATCAATCGTAAATGGTTGGCTATCTGCGCCCCCGCAATATTGCAGGATATAACAGCCGACCAGAATCGTTCCCGAGAGTTTAAATTAGCTTTAGCATCAAGATGTTCCTGAATACCTTGCGCTAAATCAACAGCTTTAGTTAAATTTTTAACCAGATATTCAATGTAAATCGGCCCTGCCAAACCATAGTTACTTAATAAAGTCCCTTCAAACAATTTATAGGCATCTGACTTACTGATATTATCAGTACGGTCAACACGGTATTCCAGTAACCGCATGATCTCCCCATCGGCAAACTGTTTAATCAAAGATAGTTTTTCCGCCATAGACGCATTAGAACTTGCAAGCGCAATCAGACTCCAGTTGGTATCATTCTTACGCTCCATGTTACTTTGAGATTGCATCCGTCCAGGGCCGGAACCTTGAGATACGTTATATAACAAAGTAGAAACTGAATCAGGGTGCATGTTAGTTATTTCATCTACCGTGTATGGTAAGTTATTCATAACCCCTAATCGGTGCATCTTATGAGCAAACGTATCCGTTTCTTGTGCTAGTAATTTATCAGGATGCCCGTATACACTATTGCACATTTTTAAAACAGTAGATTTTCCTGTACCTGAAGAAGAATTAATCAGGTTAATCAACGCTCCATTAAATCCTAGATGTTTAATTAATGGCGCACCAAACGCAGTAAAAAACCCAAACGCATGAGGCTCAAAATCAGGTTTGTTGTACACTTGGATAACATGTTTCCATTCTTCTATATTTCCTTTGGAGACAAGCCATTTACAAATAGATTCTGTTTTTGGAGAAGGAGGAGAGTAACGGATATTGGAACAGTTAATCTCTTTATCCCCAAGAATAAATTTGGTATCTTCATCAACCCAGCCAAATTGTGTCCTCATAATCTCGGCCTCATCTTGGGCTTGTTGATTTTTGGTACACTCTATTAGATAGACCATCATGTTATCTAATTGCTTTGGCATCATTACAACACCCTGCGCCGAAAGAATCTTACGCAGTTCTTCTTTACTCGTCATGCAAGCCAGAGGGATTAAAAACTCCCGTACTCCATCTTTAGGGAGTATTAGTTTGGCGAGCGCCATATCTCCTTTTTCTTTATCGTGTAGACGTTTAATTAAGAAAAGATCATTGTGATAGATCAATAAATCATCATCGGCTGGGTCACGGGCTTTTCTGTAGATCCCCCCCTTAGCAGCCCTAAAAAAAGGCATTGGGAGTTTAGGAGGAAGGAAATCTAAAATAGGATCAGTGCCTTCCTGTTCTATAACTTTAAGACCTAAATCTATAGGACTTCTTATTTTCCCAAAATGAGAACAGTCATCACAGACATTGCTGTTAATTCCGTCTATAGTGTCGCATCGATAAGGTTTGTTGATTAAATCAACTGCTTTTTCTTCAGTTTCTTGAGGGTCGTATTCTGGGTGTTTGTCAGATACTGCATGAATAGCAACATCGGAATCTTTACAATTAGCAGCAATAGAAAGAACTGCTCGCCATACGTTATAGTTAACGTCAGCTTGATGTTTTAATGCGTATTCTATTTGAGGACATCCCTTTCCTTTAACGATTTTCTGTACAATTTTAGAAAAGGAATATTGTTGATTATCTTTTTGGCGTGAATCCGTCTCTGCAAATGTATGTCTGTTGGTTGCTTCGGTGGTCCCTATAAGTTTTTTAATTTCTTCAAAATCAGTTTCGGGAGATTCATGTAACACCGATACTTTGGCAGGGGGGCTTGTTTTATAGTTGAATGTGTCTGGTACACGTAATATTCTCGCACTATCCGCCGTAACCGCTGGGTCTGCCTCAAGACCTTTCTCCTTACATAGAATTTTTAACTGTTTAGCAACTGGGTTCCATTCATCTTTTTTTATAGATTCTTTTAGCACCCAGTACACATGGATACCACGCCCACTATCAACAATAGTCGGCGTAGGTAATTTCATCGTTTGACAAAAAGACAGCAATGCTTCCAGCGCATTAGCTTGACTTGGGTAAGGTTTGCTTTCCCCACAATCTAAATCAAGCCAGAAAGACTTCATGTATATTGCGTTTTCTTGGGTTCTTCTTTCGGAATTTGAAAATGAAGAACATGCAAAATATACGTTAAAGTCCCCTTCTAGTAAATCCTCTACCCCTGTTTCAATACCTTCCCATGTATCATAAAAACTTTGTTGTGGACTTACACCATCTTTTAGGCCAACGACACAATAATACCCTTCATCTGGAAGGATCTTTTGTATAAATGTTGGCATAACTAAACCTTTGCATCTTCTCTCTCAAGATATTTTAAGATTTGATCGGTGTGTTTTTCGTTAGGAATCCAACTACCCTCAAACCATTTATAAATAGTTAATTTGGTTACGTTAAATTTTTTTGCAATTGCAGTAACACGTTTATCTTCCGCGATGCAGAACCTCCCTAGTTTTACCCCTGCACTAGAGAAATCTGCATTACGGTTAACGTTTGCTAATTTATTAGAATAACCTCTGTTGTCACTCATTATCGTCCACTTCATCAGAAGAAGGAGCAAACTTACTTAATATGTCGTTTAGGTCTGACTTAGGTTGTTCTTCAGTAGCTTCAACTTTAGCGGCTCTCTTTTTACGAGTTTTAACTTTGGGTTTTTCTTCCACAGGATCTGCAAAAGGATCTTCTTCAACACCAACATCAGCATCGACGGGATTTGTCGCAAAAGGGTTCTCTTCTTTTAGCAAAGTAAAGCCCCCATCTACACTAGAAAAGGGGTTGTACCCCTGACGTTCTGCTAACTGTATAACTTGTACAGCACTTAGCCGTAAGGATACACCCGCCCCTGCTGCCTTGGTGTTGTAGGGTATCAATACACAAGCGATATTAATCATACTTCCGTGGGTCAATTCAAACCCTTCAGGTAGTGGATTAGCTTTTGAATCCATGTGGGAAATGGGGCGTGTAATCTGGTTGTTGTACTGCGCCTTGATCTTTGTATTGAACGTATAAAAATCATCACCTTCATCTTTAAAAGGAGGTTCGAGTTTTTCAGGCCAATTGTTTGTTTTAGTTGCAGCGTAGGCTTGGTGCATTACTTTAAATAATTCACCTGCTTGTTCTCTATTCATGCGAAATTGCAATCTATATTCCGCGCCGTCTTCATGAGCTTCGCAAGGCATTGTCTTCTGTGCCTTCTGGTCAAACCGATATGGTCTGTTAATGCGAGGATACATAGCCTCTACGTCTGTAATTACATATCTTAAAGTTTCATTTTCCATGTTATACCCTTATGAACGTCTAACAGTTATTTTAAATTCCCTAAAAGTATTTAGACCTTTAGGATGGTTGTTTGGATTATCTTCCAGATATCTACGCATATTGGTTTGGTGAATCCTCTTTTCCAACAATTCAAATGCGTCGTGATCCTCGATAAATTTGTACATCCGTTCCCAATCTTCTGTTGAGTAACGTATTTTTTCCTGACGGATAATAGTGCCTGAAGCGGTCTTTACAGATTCTGCTCCTGACTGATTTAATTTTTGGTCGCAGTATCCTTCGAGTGATTCTTTCTCACGCTCCAGATGCTTTATCTTTTTATCTGCCTCTTTATTAATCTTAGTAATTTCGTCACGTATAGCTACAATTGCAGCGGCAACTTGCTCTAATGAATACTCGTCTTTTACCACAGCAGACATAAATTTTCTCCCTAGTATGTTCTCAGTCATTATAGTTTGTCACTATACAGAGTCAAGTGGTTTATCTATAATTTCTTCATATAAATCGAGAAGTTTTATGTGTGCTTCGAGTCGGCCTGATAGCAGCCTATATAACCTTCTTTCTACAGCAGAGCCTTCTATGTTTACCACAGTCATAGCGTTCTTCTGCCCTTTACGATTAATTCGGGCATTGGCCTGTAGATAGGTTTCAATGGATGTAATCGGTGAGTACCAAATTACAGTATTAGCAGCAGTTAAAGTTACACCATGCGCTGCTGCTTGTGGTTGGATTACAAGAACTCTCGGTTCAGGTAGTGTCTGAAAATCCTGAATTAATTTTGTTCGTTTGTTAAGTGTGACATCTCCTGTAATACACTCCGTTACGATTCCTGTTTTATTCAGGAACTCATATAAAATTTCTATGGTGTGTTTAAAGGGAGCAAAAATTAAAACTTTAGCAATTGCTTCGTCAATCACTTCTCTAACAACTTTGAGTCTGTTAGACACATCAAACTGGACTACGTTACCGCTGTTTGAATAAACCGCGCCCCCTGACAACTGCAACAACTTACTCATGTTAACAGCAACATTAGCAGAGGTGACATGTTCATCCCCCGCTTCCATGATAAATTCTTCGCGTAAAATTTTGTAATAATGTTTCTGTTGCAAAGTTAACGGGGCTTCACGATCTACATAAGTTATTTCCGGCAAATCAAGGCATTGTTCTTTAGTGAATCGAATAGCAGGTTGAAGTGTTTTATGTACGATGTCTTGTGCATTGGGTTTAGCGACCCATTTGAATTTAGATATAGGGTACATTACAGAATCTTTGAATCTTGTTTTAGACGGAGTGACGTTATCAGGAACGCATAGTTTCGCTAAACCATGCGCGTCTACCGGAGATTGAGCAGCGGGGGTTCCTGTCATCATCCACATCCATGTAGAAAGATCGACAAGTTTATTAATTAGTTTCCATCGTTTTGTAGTGCAATTTTTATAGGCATTCGCTTCATCAATGATAATCAGATCAAAGCCGCTTGCCGCAATTACTTCTTTAACTACATCAACTCCATCGTAATTAATAATAATGTAATCGTAGTCACCCTCAATAATCTGCTTCCTTTTTTCTTTTGCACCGTATGCAACCCCCACTGATCTATGGGGTGCGAAACTAAATAAATCTGCTGACCATGCACTCTTGATAATAGAGAGGGGACATATAACAAGTACCCTTTCCCGGTAGCTTTCTTCCAATAAATAGTCTGAAGCCCAGATTGCAGCGGCAGTTTTTCCTGTACCCTGTTCATTAAAGCAAAACGCTCTGGGGTTTAATGTCAGAAACTCAGCCGTGGTTTTTTGATGCTCCATAGGGGTATAAACCCCCGACCATTCGTAATCTCTCATAATCGGAGAAGGGATATTTTTCATCTGTAGCCGCGTTAATTGTTGAGCGGTAGATAAATCCCACCCGACAGCCATCGTATAGATGTCGTTATTGATTTGGACAATATCGCTGTTGGGTATCTTGTTTTGAATCTTCTCTGGGTTTCTTGTTCGTAAGATTAATGTATTATCTAGTACCTGCATTTATTTCTTCTTTTTCTTAGTTGTTTTTCTTTTCTTCTTCGGCACGTTTTTCTTTACGCTACCATCCGCATTACGGCTAAAAGACCGATTCTTGCTAGGGGATACACTTCGCAAATTGCTCTTTTTATTCGTACCACCTTTTGATAAAGGCTTCTTGTGATCAATATCTTCCCCTTTGACATCCGTACCATCTCTTTTAGCTCTATATCTAGCCCTCTCTCTAGCGTTTCGCCTTAGTCTTTCTTTTTCGCCCCTTGCTTTTTGTTGTTTGTATTCTTTTTTGTACGGTCTTTTTTTGTTTACGTATGGCATTTTTCTTCGTACCTCTCGCTTTATCAAGAGCAACAGCAATTGCTTGTTGTCGCGGTGTTCCCGACCTAATCAATTCTGCAATATTTGCTTTAACAATTTTATCAGTTTTCCCTTCTTTAAGTGGCATATTTTATCCCCTTCCGTTTAATTCACAGTCTGTCACAGGGCAAAATCTATAACAAGAAAAATTAGATTTTGGGTTCCATGTACCTGATTCAAAACATAAATTTAACAGGCTAATATCCTTATCCCAAGACTCCCAATAATCTTCCTCTCGTTCCTTGTAAAATTTAGACTCAATGAGCTTCCCTACGACCACAAACATTAGGCCACCTTTTACCGTTTTAACTTCAGGGAAGTGCTTAAATAAAGCTAAAGATAATATTTCCAACTGTTTTGTATCGGCGTACCGGGTTGATTTCCCTGTCTTATAATCAACTAATAAGGCAGTCTTACCATCTATTGCTATAAAATCAGCAATTCCACGCCACCACGCTTCAGGATCAAAAAATCCACAGGGTTCTAGATCCACAGTTAACGCCATTTTTAATTCGTAATGTTTATCCCCTGCTGTGTTCATTAAAGTATCTACAAAAGGTTGTATAAACTTATAGCGTTCTGGAATCTCTGTCCCATCCCGACCATATTCTTCAGCCGCTTTATGTACTTCTTTGCCGTAAATCAGATGATCCTGTGCCTCTTCTTTTATATTTTTAAGAATTTTAGTTCGATGGAATTTACGAGGGCATTGTTTGAACAAAGACAACCCAGAGTACGACCAAGTAAAGTTACCCATATTTTGTTTGCTCCAGTGCTTTGCGAAGTATAGTTGACATCGCAGCGCCAGCAACAATTGACGGGGCAAGTTGATACTTTTCGTATGCGTCCTCGACTGCCTTTTTATACAAGTCCCTCTCAGCCGTTATCTGCAACAGGTTCTTCTGAAGTTTACGGATCCGTTTGCGCGAGTCAGCGGACTCTGGTCTCTCCGACATGGTTAATCTCCATTATTTGTTGTTCTGATTACTGTCTCGCGCCGTGCGCAACACTTTGCACACAACGAAGTAAGAGGAGTGAACGGGGAGCATTCTTCGTCCTTGTTGAGAACACCAAGAAAGGTATCCTCTCCGAGAGCGAATTTCTCACCGCATTGGTCGCACGTTTCCGTCTTTGTCTGCATTGTCTGTAATCTCCCTGTTTGAATAAAGATATCCCACTGTATGACCAAGTAAAATTACTCATAAGTAAAAAATCCCCATTGGTACTGTGGGTATTTCCCAAATGCAGCTACAACAGATGGGAACGGGGCTGAATTTTTATGACCGTCAAATTTTAACCGCCCTCTTAAAAACCAAACTGTACTCGCTTTCATAACATAGTCGTGCCACCATCTTGTATCTGTTCTGGAAGGCAATAAACAAACCACGGTTGCCTCTCCTGTACTTGCAGATTCATACGCTTTTTTTACCCACTTTGTTATTTCTCTACCATATGGAGGGTTCATGAAACAGTACCCTCTCCATGTTTTTAATAACGCATCATCCTCAATAGAATAATATCGTTTGCACTTTGCATTTGAAGCATCGGCGCAAACATCCAAATCAAATTTAAATTTCTCATTTAATTTGTCAAAAAAATCTTGGGGGGTAGCCCAATCGTCCCGTCTGGACATGAAATGTACTGATTCATTCATCTTCCTTACCCACACTCTCCGTAGCTTTTGCCCACCCCGCTTTCACAGTCCAATGGCAATCCCTTCGCCCACACCGGGCTTGTTCGCATAATGGTTTCAATAAACTCCTGTGCTTCTTGTACCTCTTCTTCCTTAACCACACATACCAATGAGTCATGCACTGTCAGTGCAATTTTGTATTTTTGTACAATCTTCACCATCTGCCATGAAATAATGCACCGAGCTAACGCTTGGCAGACATTCTCAATCACCTTACCCCCATAAATTTTAGTTCTGGAGTTTCTTGATATGTAAGAATAGTTATCTTCCTGATCGAGTGCCAACTGTGGGTAAGTTAGCAACATCCCATTCGGTAGGTAGAATCCTCCCTCATCAAGCCGAATGGCTTTCGGATGTTTACCTAACTGACAAGATTGATTGCGATGTAACGCATTAAGACAACGGTTGGCTTGTCGCCATAGGGCAGGGATATGGTCGTATGTTTTACGATAGATAGCTATGATATTTTTTGCTTCTTCAGCATCGATATCTACGTTGAAGCCAGCGAGCTGGTTTTTAAATTTTTCATGCCCCATCCCATAGCCACTTCCCAAGATAACTGACTTACCTACAAATCGTTCGTTCTTGGTAATTTCTTCTTGGGGCTTACCATAAATCTGGGAAGCCATAATCTTGTAAACATCTTCGTCATTGGCGAATGCGTTAACCAAATCATATTGTCCTGACAGCCAAGCCAAAGTTCGCGCTTCTATTTGAGAGGAGTCTGCATCAATTAATACATATCCATCAGGCGCAAGGATAGACTGCTTGATTGTGTTACTACCACGCGAAGGTAGGTTCTGCATGTTCAGTTTGTCACTACCGCCCCATCGGCCAGTGTGCGCGGCGTAGTAGCGTAAAGGCACGGGTAAAACCCCCGCTCTTTTTGCAATGCCAAGAAGTCTTTGAGTACGGGTTTCTTCTAACGTGGACTTCACTCCAATTCGTGCAGCAACCAAGGTTTGCACCGCTAGATTAGGGTGTTCTAGCAATTCGGTCATACCTTTATCACTTTTAGAAAAGGCAAAAGTTGTTTTATTCGTTCTTGGAGATATTTTGGTGGGGGGTTCTACCCCTAATGATTTAAGACACTCTGCGAATTTGGGATTAGACTGTAATACTTCAGAATTTGATTTCGCGGCCCGCATCAATTTTTCTTTTTCTGACACTACAGAATCAAGATGCTGTTCTAACATGGGGACATTCAGCTCCAATACAGGTTCTGTGAACATCTTCATGGTAGTGCTGACTACTTCTAACTCTTCCGCGTTAAACCGCTTTGCGTAGATGCAGAATAATTTGAATGTAAGGTCTACATCGTTTATGCAATAGCGTCCGTACCTATGTAGTTCTTGTTCTGAAAAATCCCGTAATTGTTTCCCTAAAGCATTAAGGACTTCTGTTCCTTTCTCTCCAATACCATATCGTTCACTACAGAATTTAAGGGAGTGTTTAGCGTTAACCCCATCGATTGCCCTAGACATAGATAAAGTGTCTGCAATAATTTTAGGTTTGACCCCATACCGCCAAGACAAGATAGCCGCATCGAACATTGCGTTGTGGGCGATAAGAATAGTATTGCCCCAATCAACCTCGGCTAAATGATGTTTTATTGCACCAGAATAATTAGCAAACCACTCAGCCTTGCCATCATTAATCTTGATAGCAACCCCAATGGCTTCAAATCTATAGTCCCGTATGTACTCTTCAGTAGTCAGTTTAGACAAAGAGTATTCTTTGCTATAAAAAGTTTCAAAATCTAGTGTAACTAAATCCATGCCCGTACCCCATGCACTACACCTTACCAGTTCTCGTTTTTCCTACGAGATATTCTGGAGCGCCCAGTGCGTCATATCTTTTTTTTCTTCGCCCAGTAAGAGTTCTTTCAACTCTTCTGCTTTTGTAGAATCAGTAAAGACTAACGTTAACCCCCCCGCATCTTCTATTTTTTTAAGTTCGTATTCCTGAAGTTTTGTGGGTTTGTTCTTTCCAGCTTTACATTCGATACCGATAAACACGCCTTGGTAGCAAGCAATGATATCGGGGATGCCTCTACGTCCTCCATAACCTGTAGCTGGAGAAAAATGATACGCGCCTAATTCATCTAGGATTTTCTTAACCCGCGCTTTAACTTTTTTCTCAGGTGTTGCCATATACCTTCCTTTAAAAAGAGAGGGCAGGGTGATAGGGTTTGCCTATCCCAAGCATCCGGTGGAGGCTAGTGAGTTACCCCTAAGCCATACCCTCTTAACATAGTTTAGCAAAGAAGTACGGGGAGTCAAGCAACTTATAATAATAATTTTGCGTGTGAGTGTACTCACAGGCATAAAAAAGCCCCACACGGGTGGGGCTACGGAGAAGAAGGAAAAGCGTATGTGCCATCCGTGAACAAGGGGGTACGGAGTTGGCGCTTTTCAGTACAAAGTTAGTCTACACTTTTTTTGGATGGAAAAAAACCCCTACCAGCATTTAAGCCGATAGGGGTTTTTGGTTATAGGGTTAATCGTCGAGCGGAAAGGAAACTTCGTGGGCCTTTAGGCCCAATGCTTTCGCTGACTCTTGAGCCAGCTCCAACTTATCGTCTACGGAAAGGTCTCTGCCTTCCTTTCGCATGTCGCCAGCCGCCATTTCGAAATACTCCTTAATGACGCCAACCTGTCCTCTTTTCTGCTCATACTGGTAGACTCGGTTTGCCATATTATCCTCCATTGCGAATTGCGGCTGCTAACTCCTGCTATTCAAAAATTTGGCAGCACTAAAACCCGCTCTAGCCAAATTTTCACCCGCGTCTTGAAGCTCATCTTCAGGTCTTTGTAATCCCGCATACTTGCAGGGGGATGAGGTTGCACTTCTTCCTCAGTGAAAGAAGCTAGGTTCTCGCGGACTTGTTCCATGCGTACTTCGCTTGGAGTCGGCTGGTCTTCCCAACGCTCTATCGTATGTAGTGTTTGTTTACATGTCATTCTATTACTCCTTCTTGAAAATATATATATCAACCATAAAGTTTCTTATGTCAAAACTTAACCAAACCAAACGAAACGTGACGGAACCCAACTGCCAAAACTAAACTGAACGTAACCAAACGGAACGTAGCTAAACGCATTAAACCACAACCTAACTGCCAGAACAAAACCGAACCCAACAGAACTTAACAGGCCAAAATTGAACGGAACCCAACTGCCAGAACCCAATTTAACCCAACACAATCCAGCTCAACCCAACCCAACTGCCAGAACCCAATTTAACCTAACAAGCCGGAACAGAACGGAACCTAACCTAACTGCCAGAACGAAACTTAATCCAACGTAACGGAACAAAACAGAACACAACTGAACTGAATCAAACGGAACGTAACTGCCAGAACAGAACCTAACGTAACCTAACTTAGCCCAACAGAACCCGACTGCCAAAACATGCCACAACGAGCCGCACCATAACAAAGCGGAACGGAACTGCCAAACCAAACCCTATAACTAGAGAACTACTTATTCAGAAAAGCCTCGATAGGATCAATTACAGAAGACAATTCTTCAAGCAACCCATATCGCTTTTTAAATGTCTCCATGTCTCGCATTGCGCGGGTTAATAGTTTTTTTCGCTTTTCAGGATCATTGATCACATCAAACGTATCGTAATAAACACCGATACTATTACCTTCTGCATCTGTTTCTTTTATGTTCGTGAAAGCACGAATCTGATGTTGCTCTCTTACTTTTGTACCTTTTTTAACATAGACAATCTGTGCTTTGATTAGCCTTTCAGTATGCGCCCACCATTTTTTTGCGGCTACTTCCTGATCCCAATCAAAAAGACCATGTAGTGCTGAACTCTTATCTCTTGCTTTCTCCATGAGAGCGCCCTCGGGGGGAGTCCCCCCGAAAGCATCAGCGACCTCAACGATCTCGTTGTAACATGCCTCGGCATCGGCCTTCCCAAAACGTGAACCTTTCGCCCACGTTAAAGCTAACCGAGCTTTTGTTGGTGCTACAGCAGTATCATCTGAAGAACACACTATATGAACCGTTCTTTCTACATCCATATTACGCGACCCCTCTTATTTGGCTGACTGTAGTTGTAGCAACATAATCCTTGTCGATCTGGAATCGTCCATAATCCCCGCCTTTCTCGGGACGCATTTCCTGAAGCCCCACACCGAACCCCGCTCGATTGAGGAGATTCATTAAACTCTCAACTGGAACATCATCTGTGTTTACTTGAACAGTGAATATGATCGACCAGTTCCTAAACTCAGGGCGATACCGTAAATCAGCAGACCCTGATCCAACACGTACAATATCCTCACGCATAATAGGATCATCGGCCTTATCAAACAGAACCAAGTCCCTATTATCCGTGTTGTCCCGATCTTGTGGTACGACAAAGATAGCCTTGCGAACCAAGGTTTTTTCGATCCCGATATCCTTATGCGCGGCATTCACCATGCATTTTTTGATAGCATCGCACGGAACTCCATGTTTGCCGGTTTCTGCCCCGACATATGTAGCATCAAGATACTCTTGATTCGGGTCACACTTTTCCCGGTTCTTGGTCTTCACGCCCAATTTCTTATCGCGGATCTGTTTCTTCATTTTCTCGATCCACTTGTGTTGGACGACAGGACTCGTACCTACTATTCGTAGTTCTACGTCGTCCACCTTTATCTCTCTTAGTGTGATAATTGCCATAACATTTTTCCTCTTGTTAAAGATTGTTTTGTTTAACGTCTTTTTTAAGACCCATTTATTCTACTATACTGTGTACAGTGTTACAACATTTTTTAGGCGAAAAAAACCCCCCTGAGTAGGGGGGTTGGGTGGTGGGCTTCCTATCCTTTAGATATTTATTCTTACCTAACGCAGTATCCTTTACAGTCCAGTAAAACTATGAACTTGCAGAGGGGAGTTTTACTAGAATGAGGATAGGTGAGTACCGCATAGCCCGGACACGATTACATTGGGAGACCCGCATTACCCCTCATCGTTTTGAGAATCCAGATAGTACATCCGCACGAATGTACTCCCGAACACTGTTCCTCTTTCCACTTGATCCATCGCGAACCCAACCCCCGCGACATAGGGGGTTTGCCCTGAAGCCCTATCCATTGCAGCATCCAGAATGCACAGTTTGTTTACAACCACAGGATCTATGGCTGCTGTAAAATCATCAATACTAGGGAACCAACGGCGCTCCATATCATTTTCGCCTACATGTAATACTTTATCGCTTCCGTGATAATGTAGAACTCGGTGTTTGCATACAATTTTTTGGAGAAGTGCAACGTCATCTTCTACCTTGTCAATTTCAGCTAAGAGATTTAACCCTTGCTGCTGTTCATAGGTTTCCACCATATGGCGTACCCGTTCTGGATTTTTGAACAGTTCCCGAATCAAGTATTGTTGTTTTGAAATGGTCGCTGCTTTAACGGCAACCCCTTCATAAATATGGTCAGAAAATAATTTTTCCAAGGTGTCATTAAACGTTCTAACATTTTTGTTCACCGCTTGTTCAAGGATGGATTGCAACCTTCTCTTTTGCTCCTGAAACACATAGCCCCTCCCCCACTCCTTGTTCGATTCTTCTACTTCTGCTTTGATTGATGTGTAGAACTTTTTCAACGTAGCGCGAAAGCCATTAGGGAGTTGATATTCCATTTTCGTTTTAGCGGTTGCGTATATGCAACTTGTTTTTGGATAACACCCTACCGTATCCATACGCACCCTCGCTATTTTTATCGGGGGAGTTTTAGACCTATGAATAAAAGGCGAGTAAATATACAAGGTTGTGTATTGCTCATGCGGAAAACGAACAGGTAGAGCTGACCAACAGCTATTGTCGAATAGAAACAGTACTCCTAGCGGTTGCTCTATTGCTTCCATAGAAAATACAAGTGCCTGTACTTTCGGGACTCCCAATCCGTTTACGCGGTGGTGCATGTCATATCGCGTGGTGCCATTAGGGGTGTTATCCAAAAATTGCAGAATGGCTCCATCAAATCCGATGTGGTCTTTAACCCATTCATGATCTCTCAGATTGCAAACTACCTTGTCTTTGAATTTGTACCCTAATTGTTTATCCATAAATTTCACGGTTTCCTTAACCATCGGATACATGTCTTGGTCTTGGCCTGTTAATCTCATAACGATTCTCCCGTAATTACTTTGTAGTTTTCTGATGTGAAGAAGTTTGCTTCCCAGTACCCATATACTGCTCTTGCTCCTTCTCTAGTATTATCAAAAGCATCGTGGATAATTCCGTCGATACTCGCCATATAATACTTACTGCACCGCAAGATCAAATGACCTTTTGGTAACTCACCTTTACAACAGTGCATTGTCACCCCTGATCCAATTCTCATAACAGGTGTCCACTTCCACCCTAATTCACCTTCGATAAATTCTTTAACAATGCGAGAATGTGCTTTGACCCTCATATGGTCTTGTCCTCCTCTAAACTCCGCATATCTCTCGCGCACTTCTCCCCAGCCCCTCCCACTTGTTATAGCTATAGCTCGGATATGATCAAAATCACACAGTTCCTCCAAAAATATTTTTCCAGTTTTTGCGCGCCTAGATGTGGGGTCGTTAAAACTCTCTCCAGCTTCGTACATCCCACCATCGTCATACACAAAATCAGGACTGTCGGTGATTTCATCTTCAGGAACTCCAATCCTTTTTAATCTCTCTTTTAGAAAGTCAGCATTACTCATCTTCCTCCCCCTTCATTTCCTCCTCATACTTTTCATATAGGTAATCGCCTATCTTACGAAACATTTCGCCACACGCTAGCAAAACCACGCCAGTTCCCATCAAGGTGAACCCTGCGATCATGCAAGCCACATTTAAATTAACCCCCCCGAAAACAAATAACGACATACCAACTACCATTGCACCCAGACTCTGAGCGTAATAGAACTCATTATTCCAGATTGAATACATAAGGAATCTTGCGAACAACGTCTTCATACTTCTTCTCCTTCCTATAAAATAGATAACTAGAAGTCCCACCCCCGTAGGACTTCTTCTTTTTTATGCGTCTGCTCCTAGTTTCGAAAGGATAGCGTTAATCCGGCGGGGATTTCCGAAAATACCAGAACGGCAGCGCGGGTTAGTCTCAAAGAATTTACGAACGCGGGTAGACTGTGTTCCGGTTATTCGTGCATAGTTTTCTGGACTCAAGAAGTCATACCCGTTTGTACGCGCCGATAGCTCACTGATCCCGAGATCAGCAAGGTTTTTCCGATCTCGCGGTAAAATCGTATTGCGATAACGAGCATATCGCCCTTCAACAAATTCCGACTTTTTCGATGCAAAATTTGATTCTTTTAGAATCAACAAGCACCGTTCATCGCTCGCCGACACTCGTAGTTTTTTCCCGTTAAGTTTAATTATTTGCATTGGTTTTCCTCGTGTTTGTTAACCTTTGTATCGTTCAAGGATGTCAGACCTGTCCTCGCCAAAATCCACCTCAAGTTGCCTCTCATCTTTAACAGGCCCACCATCCTCATACGTCTTCAGCAACATCTTGACAATATCGCTATAAGACAACCGATACCCATTCGCAGATTCAATCTGATCTCTAAGAACATCAATCCTCTGCTTTGTTTCCGGTGAAACACTAATCACAACATGTGACATAAAACACCTCTTTCTATTTGGGTGTGAGTACACTCACAGGTTAATCCAGATGTATAACTTGGCCTACGCGGGGATTAAAAGGCTGACAACCATCAGGACAGACCGCCCACATAATGGGATATTCCAACTGCCCCCAGATATCTTCCGGTAATCCACCTACATAAGCATCTGTTAAGAATAACACACATTCTATATGAGAATCTAGTAGAATATTATTCTCTACATATTCTACAACACAGACAGGATTAGTGCCGCCTCCACCTCTGGGCTTTGTTAGATCGAGCAATGCGTCGTAGTTCGATTCATCATATTGCTCATGTACTGCCATTCTGGTATCCCAGTACAATAGATGCACCTTGTCCGGCATAACATCCTCAACTATGACCTTCACCTCTGACAAGAATTTATCAACGGCATCCTGTGAAATCGATGTTGACATATCTATAGCTACTACAATGCCACCGATACTTTCCCCAATCGTATGTGGCATCAAAATATCTGAGCCAATCAAACGTTTGTTATACCGACGATAGGACGTTATATCGTTGCCTTTACATACTGAATGTATAAAATCAGCAAGTAATTCTTCCCAGGGGGTGCTGACCTCTAGTAATTTTTTGATCGTACTTGCAAATCCTCCTGCGTCATCCCCTGCCACTTCGACAGATTGACGAATTGCACGGTCTAATTCTTCAGCAATTTCCTCAAGTTCCTCTACGGACTTCCCTTCTTCATCGTAGTTATGCTCATCATGCATCTTCTCTGCTTCTTCTAAGATCTCCTCAGAATAAGTGCCGTTTTGACCTTTTGGTGGCTCTGGGGAATCAACTGGATCACCACCTTCACCTTCACCTTCACCTTCACCTTCACCTTCACCTTCACCTCCGGGTGGCGGGGGTGGCGGGGGTGGCGGGGGTGATTGCTGATTCTTCTGATACAAGATGTCAAACACCTGTTGGGTGTTCATATCCCGATAGGCTTCATCAATCAATCCGTGGGGCTGACCTTTTTTATCGCCATCCTTGAAGATCGGCATTCTCATAAACTCCCCATGTGGGTCGATATCCTGTAGCTTTAGGTTGATGACGTAATCACACGCCATATTAGTCAGCAATGCATCTATGTCCCTAAGATGTTGCCACACTACCGAGTGCTTGAGTGCTTTGTGCATTTGCTCATGTATTGCAACGTACATAAGTTCCTTGTCGTCCAAGGTCTGCACAAACTCAGGGTTGAACCAAGTATCAATTCCATTTGTGGCTGCTGTAGAAGTAACATCTACATCGATATTGATATCCCCGTATAACGATAACGACCCAAAAAACCGCAATTTTTTGGTGTCCATCATCACCACATGTGCGCGTTGGACGCGCTGCTCTGCTGTGAATCTATGTTCCATTATCCTTCTCCTAGAAATTAAACTTAGATGTAATTGAGTCGATTGATGCTTTTACATCGTCAACCTTTTCCTTCATATCTGCGCGAGTGGAATCCCCATAATTCTTATCACGTAGATCCTTTATGTCGGCAGTCTCAATGATGCGCCACAAGTCAACTCTGGCTTTCTCCATCTCTGGATCATTCGTCAGGTTGAATGCCTTGAGATTTTCACACACCGTTTCCGCTTCGGTCAGAAGTGATTCATACAATCTGGACGGTGTACCATCCTCTTTATCTGTCAACTGAAGAGACAATCTTTCAAGGCATTTGTACATCCTGTCCCACGCATCTTTAGTCGCCGCCTTCAACTTCCGGTCGAATCCTTCCTGGTGCAAGTTATTCAACTCACCTTTTACATCATCAAGAACCCCATTGATGAAACCGCCATCTTCGGGTACAGGTGGATAGTCCAGACGAAATTTGAATTTCCGTGCGACGTAGTAATCGATGTCCTCATCATAGATTGGATAGTCCAACTCATTGTAGAGTTCGCCAAGTGCATCCTTGGCATCGTTGAGCAGAGCCGGTAGTTCTTTTTTAAAGTCACCAACCATCGACTCAAACTTATCCTGATACTCTCCCATCGCCTTCATATGATTTTGAATCATGGCGTTGGGGATCAACCGTTGCCCCGCATCATTCCAGGGTAACGTCAATTGGGTACTTGCCTGTCGCACCTGCGCCGCGAACTTCACAATCTCGGGCAGCACTTCCGAATGAGCAAAGATATTCTTTGTCACCCGCGCCACTTTCTTCTTTGCCTTCATATCCTTGTTAATCTTCTCACTCGCTTTCCGGTCTAACTTACTTCCTGTCATTACAGAAATACCAAGTTCTACCAGACGCGCTGAACTACTAATTGATATTGTGCTATTCATCATCTTTCTCCTTATCCATTGCTACCATTGGAAGGCCATCTCGGACTCCAAGTGTCCGGTATCGCCAAAGCTCGACGCCTCGACAGGTCACGAACCCACCATGTGGGTTCGTGCCTATGGCCGCCACCCTCGCAGTAATTGATCCCCAAGCCAAGGAGGCTTATGGCCTTACTGCTTTGTCTGCAATACTGCGGGAAGACCAACCCGGAACCCACATACATCGGCAAATGCGGCGGATTCCAGTGGGTTAGGTGAATCACTTCACCACAATGTCTACAAACACTTTTACAAGGTTTATTCATCATCTTTCTCCTTAGGTTCGTGCAGGTTTCCACCCAAATCGGGTCGCGCACGGCCCATTCGGCAATACTGCGGGTACTCTTTCGCAGAGTCCCGCCACATGATTTCACCGCGATGAATTACTTCACCGCAGTGTTTACAGATTTTATTCATCATCTTTCTCCTGCACTAAAAAATTAAATATCCCATCAATCAAATCCTGATCCTCAGGTAAGGCTAATACCTGCTCTATTCCGGCATTAATTAACTTATTACAAAGCACATTCCAACCTTCACCTGAAAGGAAACGCTTATTCCGTCCCTGCGGATCCCTTTCCTCATGGACCAATCGTATGATCGCTGACCATTCATGTTTTTCCAATTCTAGTTTGATACTCATATATCATCTCCCCAAGTTAAACTATCTGGGGTTTCTGTTAGAAAAATTATTACCCTTTTCCAAGCATCACATGACGCACACCCCTCGCAATAATCTTCACAAGGATTGCCAAACCACTCACTAATGGGAGCCAACTGATCTTTAATCTCTACTAAGAGTTTAAAATGCTCGTTGGGGATCTCCTTTATTATTCTTGTATTCATAACTACACTCCAAATAAATGTGAATTAGTTTTGCACCACGCACCAAACTCCTTATGCGCGTACATTATTTTCGCCAAGTCTCTCTTTTCTTTAGCCTGAAGAACAAACATGGCTTGGTTCTCGGTCGGCAACCGTTTGAGATAGGTAAACCACGCGCCTAACTTGGGTGAACTATCTACCCACGTTAGCGCCGACATCACTGTGATACACATAGCCGGTGGGCTATCGGGAACAATTGCCCCTTCTGCATCTTCAATAATCTCATCCGGTGTCGGTAGCTGCTCGGCCAAGTCAATAAAGGTAATCAACTGCCGCGCCCCTGCCATGCCTATGCAACCTTCCAATGTCACAAGCAAATCGGACTTGGTGATCTTGTTCTTGAAGTAATCCCAGACTTGGTGCGATGCCATTTCCAATGACCTCGGCGTGACACACTTATCATCCCCCTTCTTAGGATTTGAGATGTACACGTTCTGTCCTTCAGGGTCATCCACATAGGATTGCAGAAGTTGTGGCTCGCGCTTTACCCATGCCAATACTGCCGGGTGCCAATCGTTCTCCGATCCAAAGTGAACCAACTCGGCAGCGTTGGGCTTGCGGATATGGATATCAATAACTCGATTGGAAGTGTGACCCTTCATACGATCCCCGACATTCTCTGTTTTGAGATTGCCTGTTGTTATTACTATAGAATCAGGATGAATATTGATGTCCCCGATGCGTCTGGGGTGAGTCAGGACAGGGTGGAGCATCGCCTGTAAGTTGGCGGGTGCTTTTGTCCACTCATCAAAGACAATACACAAAGGCTCGTTATGGTGAAAACCCCAATGAGCATTGGGATAGAACATGGTGCATCGTTCCTCATGGTTCGGAACCAAGATACCCAGATCGGCAAGATCCATACTTGCACAATCCATAAGTACCAGACGCATACCTAACAGATCAGCGATCCCACGCGCAACGGACGTTTTACCAACTCCCTTTTCGCCACGCATATGAAAGGTATTTCTCCCTCCACTCCCACTGATAATTCTAACTGCATCTTCGAGTGACGCATGTGTGTGTACTTCTAATTTCATAATCGTTCTCCGATTGGGTGTGAGTGGACTCACACCTGTTTATGATTGCCCCCCAGTTCCGACCCCCCTATACGGGTTCGACTTGCGCCCGTAATAAAACTAACTTGCCAAAGGTCCATCCGACTTGGAGGATTTTGGCGTCGTCTCCACGTAGAAGTCCACCCTTCATATCTTCGTGTTTTAAAGGGTTAAAACTTACATGGATTTCGGCTTTTGTCGGAAATTCTCGGACACCCAGATTGAACGCTGTAGACCAGAATGCGTCCGTAGGGTCTGCACCGTCCTGCATTGCCCGCATTCCGATAGCGACTTGTAACGCTCCCCCGACCGAGACAAGCTCTTCTTGCACGGCGAGTTCAGCCGCGATGTCAGTTTTGCAGATTTTATTCATCATCATGCCTATCTCCTCTTTGTGTTTGGAACCAAGATACCCAGATTGACAAGATCCATACTTGCACAATCCATAAATTCCAAGCGCATACCTAATTGGTCAGCGACCTCATGCGCAACGGACGTTTTACTAACCTCCTTTTCGCCTGTAATTCGTGCATAGTTTTCTGGACTCAAGAAGTCATACTCGACCGTATAATGCCCATGAAGGTGTATTCGTTTAAAATGGACCCTGTTTTGATAGCTCATGTAAGGCACGCCACCTTTGGATACGATGCGTTTTTCTACATTCATCAATTCCAGTAGACCGTTCAATCGTTCTCTAGTCGTTGCGGTATTCCATCCGGCTAGAGTTATCGCCACTGTAAAATCAGTATCCCAGTAAGCGATAAGATTACCGAACAACCTAATCTCGCTGCCATCGGTCGTAGTGTTACCCCGATACAAGCTACGGCTATCTAAGAAGGCTGTCGATATTTCCCTCGTTATTTTTCTCATAAATTAATCTCCAGTAACTTTTAATTAATCATCCCACATGGTCTACGACCATTATACACTAAAAACTAGTGTTTGTCAAGTACCTACTAATTTAGAATGGATAAGATATTGTCGGATTAGTTCGCCTATTGTCGGTTTTTGGGATGACGTAAGTTATTGATAAATAAGTTTTGTTCCTTTTGTCGGTATTGTCGGTAGTTTTTAAGTACATCTGGGAAAATGTAAAAACCGACAAATGTTTTCTCTGTTTTCTTTGTGTCTCTATATATAATGTTTCATATGAGATAGATAGAGGAGTACATATGCGAGAAGGTTTAAGCTCTTTCTTTTTGCCGTATTCACTTTAAAATCGACCGACAAAAGGAACATTATGAACATTACTTTAGAATCAATAACTTAGCAAAACGAAAAACCGACAATACAAAACACAAAACCGACAATATAGATAAAGTGTTGACGGTCGCTTCTTTTCCTGATAATAATGCGGGGCATTATTAACAGGAAACCTCCTCTCTGTTTTTCAACTTCTTGTTTCTTTAGAATAGCCTGTGATGTATTCGCACTTGGCCGACCCCTTACGGCCTTACATCTTTTCTGAGAACTGGTGGGGGAAAAGATAGATTTATCCTGTGGGGATAGAATTTATCCTGTGGGGATAGAATTTATCCTGTGGGGATAGAATTTATCCTGTGGGGATAGAATTTATCC
>Ga0080013_1001076_pt1 | contig 37080 bp, 64 predicted proteins | sample ETNvirenome_6_85_FD_69236 | JGI IMG/M metagenome (GOLD analysis project Ga0080013, IMG submission 69236) | Marine viral communities from the Pacific Ocean - ETNP_6_85 (SPADES assembly) (version 2) | ecosystem: Environmental > Aquatic > Marine > Oceanic | place: Pacific Ocean | collected 2013-06-19
ACCTATAGCTGTATTATATTCTGCTGCATAGGAACTTCCCCCTAAAGCATTATAACCTACGGCAACATTATAGGATTCTGTATCAAATCCATCACCAGCCCCATATCCAATTAAAGTATTTTGATCGCCTGTGGTTAGAGCCGTACCAGCTTCATCGCCAACTGCTACGTTGTAGTTACCGCCTGACGCAATTGAGTCTCCAGCGTGTTCTCCTGCAACAAAGTTGCTTGTGCCAGCCGTTTGCGTCATTAGCGAGGTAAAAACAGCATCGGCCAAAGCGTTTACTACTGCCGCACCACTTCCTGCACCGTCACAATACACGGCGGCGTTATGTCCGTTTGGAATAGTGACATTGGCTCCTGAACCTTGAGAAAGAATAATGTCGTCTCCAGCGGCATTTTCAATGATAAACCAAGCAGGGGCTGTGTTTGGAGCTATTGTTATTGTGCAATCTTGACTTAATGATCCCGTAAACTTAATCGCACGATACATGCCGTCTTGTGTGTTAGCAGTTCCAGAACCTGGAGAAGCTTCTCGAACAGTCAACGTGGCTGTAGAAGCATCACTTAAAGCCACCGCTTTATACGAAGCCAACCTATCTACGATATCCCAATTGTGATTTGAGGTCGTACCCCAAGTACCCGCCTGTTCTCCAGAGCCTATTTTTTCTAAACTAAAACCTGTTGTATATGTAGAAGCCATGATCTTTTCCTATGCCGCTATATCTGTCCAATCCGGGGCTTGAGAGTCATCAACCTCAGACCAGCTAGGTGTTTGTGAATCGTCAACCGCAGACCAGTTAGGTGTCTGTGACTCGTCAATAAGACTCCAGACGTTTGATTCTCCCGTACCGCCCGTGCCAACAACGCCTGTTGGGGTAACACTTGCGCTACCCGTAATGGTAACGGTGCCAATTTCTCCTGTACCTGCAACGCCCGTAGGGGTGACACTTGCGTCAGACGTGGGCGTAACAGAACCAAGCGCACCCGTGCCAGCAACGCCCGTAGGGGTGACACTTGCGCCAGCCGTAGGCGTAACTGTTCCAATACTTCCTGTACCCGCAACACCCGTGACGTTTGCTGTGATACTGGGAGTAACAACCACCGTGCCAACGGCACCCGTTCCGGCAACGCCCGTAGGCGTAACGCTTGCGCTACCCGTAATGGTAACGGTGCCAACACCTCCCGTACCAGCGACACCCGTAACGGTAACTCCAGCACCTGCTGCTGGAACAACTGTGCCAACTGCGCCCGTACCAGCGACACCCGTAACGGTAACTGTGCTTGTGCCTGTAACTGTGACCGTGCCAACGGCACCCGTTCCGGCAACGCCCGTAGGCGTGACGCTTGCGCCAGCCGTAATGGTGACCGTGCCAACGGCACCTGTACCCGCAACGCCTGTAACATCGACGGCAAGAGGAGAGTTCCACGCACCCTCGCTCCAAGTACCTCTTCCCCAGCCATTGATGTTTGCCAAAGCATTACCCTCTACGCAATCCTAATAATCGCCGTACTTGCAGCGGCAGCAGGAAAAGCTACCGTAAACGTACCTGCCGTACTGGTCTTGTTTCCACCAAAATCAAGCGCACAGACAGCTTTATCACTATTCGTGTCGTTATAGATCAAAGCTCCTCGTGCTGTGATTGTCGCTGTCGTAAAACTAATATCAGCAAAGTCCGTAAATCCAGTAGTTCCTGAAGTAGAAGGGTTTACGTTGGTTAATGCTCCTCCTCCAGCGGAATAACTACCACTGTTGGCAACTTCCCCCGTAGTAGTATAGGCTGTTGTAGATGCCCCTAATGTAGCTGTAGTAGAAGATTTTCCTCCTCCACCAATAGCGTATAAAGCCAGTTTAAAGCTATTCCCCCCAGAAGCGTCAAAATCATGGGTGGCAGACAATAATTCGCCTTTAAATGATGTACACATCGCCGTTGTAATTGCCATATCACAAACTCCTTAAATTCTTCGCCAGTTCAAAGTAACCAGCTTCCCTTAGTTTAGCCGCTATGGTTGCCCTATCCTGATCCACAGCATGTTGCATATAATACACTATAACTCCACGAACAGTGTTTTTAAAAGCCATTGCTTGTTCTCGAACAGGCTCTGGAGCGTCTTTAGCCACATAAAGGATCTTATCTACCGCCCTTTGAGCGGCTTCTTCAACAGAAAGACCTCTATTATCCGTTGTTATTACATCGACTTCGCCTACAGAAAGAGAAACATCTATATCAAACATTTACTGCTTCCTTTAAAGAAACCACTTTGTCATGCCTACCATACAAAACAGGCTTATCAACAGGCTCTGGTGGCGTCGTTTCTGACTTTTTAGTTACTGTTAAGGCACCATCTTTAACAGACATGACGAGCGGGTCATCTAATCTATGATAACCGTAAAGCTTTTCCTCCTCTGGAACATTTGTATCTAAAAGAGTTGAGTCTTGTGCAACTTCTATTTGCATTCCACGAGCAACAGCCGCTGAAATCCAAAACTCCGTACAGGCTCGTCCAGCTTCTGCCATAACAATGTTAGATTTATACGAATAATCTATTCCGTAAAGATAAAGATGGGTAACTTTGTGGTAAATAGCAAAAGCTATAGCGTAAGGAACTGTGTTATTAAAGTAACACAATCCCGTATCTTTAACGACCTCTTCAAGGGGGTATTTCACCGCACCAGGTACACGGTCATCCAAAGTACACGTATATATAGGACCTTCGTGTTTGCCCAAAGCTTTTCGCATAGCCTCTGTCTGCGGTCCGGCATTTTCTGTGTCAAGAAAACGTGAAGCTGGGTCCATCATAAAGACACGGTCATGTTTTATTGGAACCATCATAGAATTAATGGCCCACACCTCGTCAAAATACTTTCCGTTTGCAACAGACGAAGTAAAAGCTCCTTGGGTGCTCCCAAGACCTACAATAGCGACGTGTAAATCTTCACTTATCATTGAGGCGGCTTTCTTATACTGTCATATCTATATTGATCGTGGGTTTGTTCAGCTTCACCAAGGTTTTTAAGCCACTGCAACGATTCCATATATCGTGCGTTGTAAAGCTGCAATAAATCAGGTTCACCTTTCATAAAAGTATAAGCCTCTACAAGACTGCCGTATAAAAGACACAACTCCGCATTGGTCCCTAAATAACTTGTTCCATCACTGGAAGCTGTTATTGATTGAGGACGATAAAAGTAATGAAGCTCCATCGTATAATTAGCGTCTGGAGTTGGTGCCAAAACAAAACTGTCTTCATCCCAACTAGCGTAATAAATAGGTGTTCCTGTCGTAGCGGGATTTGGTGTGTAGTCTTGTAAAAAAGTTATGTGCTTGTATTCAAGAAATTCGTTAGCGGAACTATTAAGAGCACTTAACGAGAAAGGGGCTAAGAAATCCGTAGGTTTTGTGAGAAATTTAGATGATTGCGTAGCAGAGCCCGTAACATTCTTACGAAAATCCTCTAGCTGACATTCTTTAAGAATGCGTTCTTCAGCGTTTAAAATAAACCTAGTTAACTGACTTACAAACGTACTTTCAGCATTGTCCGTATAATCCTGAATAGCTTCTTTTAATGTTGTAAAGGTAAAAGCCATGTTATGCACTCACTGTTACAGGACCAGCAGAGGCAAAACCCCCACCTCCCTTAACACCTCCTGTGGTCGCGGTTTCACCGCTAACGGTAAAAGTAAAGGTGTTATCTGTTACTTTTGTTATAGAATATCCGCTTGAATTTTCAACAACAGATGCTGTAAAACCATCAAACGCTTCAACATCTCTAAATCTAACGGTATCTCCAGTGCTTCGTCCATGCCCTGGCTCATTAACTGTAATAACAGATGTCCCGGAACTTCCAGACTTAAACCCATTAAAAGGAAGAAGAACCGTAACTTCTGGTTCTACTCTGGCGGGACGGCTAATTCTTAAAGCTTGAGGGTCGGCTCGATGATGCTTTGGATCTAGTTGAGGCTGTTTTGCTTCAAACTCGTCTCTTCCTACAAGCAAACCATTCCATTCTAGTACCATCTCGTGAAGAGGGTAAGATCTTCCAGACCTGTCTGATATTCCTACAGCATATTTTCCAGAAGCATATCGCGGCATGTTACACCCTCATGGATTGATATGTTGGAACCAGCCGCAAAGGAACGCCGTGCTCTATATCTTCTGAAGAGGCTCTAAAAAACTCTTCTTCGTATATTGTTTTTAAAATCTGTATTCGGTCAGGAGATCTTTTCAAAGCAATTTGATAAGCCAATCCAGCAACAATACAAGGTAAGAACCTATACGGTATGTCAGGAGTGTTTACGGAAGCATCCGCGTCTTGAAGTTTCTTTACCCTATAATAAACTAATTGGTCCGTAGAGTTTTCTGGGGCTGGCCAAATAGTTATCGTAGGCGTTATTTGACGGTCAACATAAAACTGAGTTGGTCGTCCTTGTGTGGTTTTCTTAGGAACACTAAGGTACTCTTGCCGACTAATTCTGGTTATAGCCACATCTTCGCTATCTCGACGTAAAACCGCCTCAAGAATATCTCCAGAAGCTTGAACATCAAACAAAGTAGGATTTGAAGATATTGTCGTGCTTGCGCTGCTTGAGCTACCCGTAATGGTTTCCCCAGCTGTAAAATCTCCAGATGGAACTGTTACCGTTATGGTAGTTGAGCTTGGCTTTGTAATAACAGAAGCCGTTACACCACTAGTTCCCCCGGTAATAGTCTCTCCAACACTAAGATTGGTGGATGCCCCTACCGTAGCTGTTATGGTGCCTACGGGATAAGAAGTAATAGCAGAAGTTGATGAAAGATTTGCTACGGTTTGTGTAACTTCGTCTACAGACCATAAATTAAGGCCTCGATTTATCCAATCAGCAAAGAGAAGATTTAAAGACCTACGGGCTGTCTTAGAATCATACCCTGTTCTAAGCTCAAGTCCACATCTCTCAAAGGCCTCCTCTGCTATTTCGGCCATGTTAAGATTAAAGTCAACCGATCCAGAAGTTGCCATGTCTAATTCCTATCCAGAGATGGACAATCTTATAGCGACGGCCACCTGTCCTATTACTAATATACCTACACCCCATAAAATCTTAGTTATAAAATCTAAAGATTTTTGCACATGATGCAAGTCGTTGTTTTTTATAACGTCAATCCTTTCAGAAAGAAGCCTTATTTCCCCTTGAATCTTAATAAGATCAAGTTCGTTCTTTCTTACAAGATCATCAGCCATGATTAATACTGCTTCAGGCAATGAAGAACTATCGAATAAGTATCTCCACTGCTGTGTCCCACGGTTGTAAACTTTATGTCACCCGTCTTGCCGCCAGAAGCCGCAACATTCGGAAGACCACTAATATCAGAATATTCTAAAGTATCAGAATAATCTGCGGGAAGTTGAGCCGCAATAACATTGGTAGAAGCGTTCCATAGGATTTTGACCCCCATACCAACATTAGTAAACACAATTTTTTGAATCCGAACTCCAGTACAGGCTGTTCCGTCCTGCAAAGACGAAAGTGCCGACACATCTACTTTTGTAACAGCAGATTCGCCAGTTCCGTCGCTGGTGTTTGTACAATAAAAAACAGCCTTTTTAGGACCATCTTCTACTGTGGTAGCAGTTACAGCATCCGCCATTTAACCCTCCTTTAAAAGGTTGGGGGGAATAATCCCCCCAATATTACTTATTCAAACGGGGTGGCTAAAGTGCCATCACCGTGGAGGAAGGCTTCACAATGCCATACAGCAGCCGTGGTAGCCTTTAAACGGATAATTCCGCCAACCAACCAGCCCTGTGCCGCTGAACCAAGATCAATGGTGTCATCGTCACTTGCATCAGGAATAAAAGTGTTGGTGTCTCCAGCCGTTGCTGGATCAAAAATCTGTGCAAAACCAGAAAAAAGATCACTGGCATTATCCGTATTAATCTTTCCGGCTCCAGTAAAAGTGGTTCCTACAATAAAAGTGTAGTGAAGACCCGCTGCCGCTGTTGGTAGCGTAACAACAATACCCGCTGCACGGTTAAGAGTAAAAACTGCGCCGGATTGAGTTGATTCAACGCTGTAGGTAGCAGCTGTTATATCAGTGACATTGTCATACGCAGAAACGTAACCAGTGGTGGTTATATTACCGCTGGTATCTACATCAAGATTAGTTGTGACGGCACCAGTTGTAGAATCAACTGAGATCTGTTCAAAACCATTTTCAGATCTAACTGGACCATTAAAGGTTGTATTAGCCATTTGGCTTTCCTCCTTACAAAGGTTTCGTTCTAGCGTCTTGTAAGAGTCTGCTGGGGCAGTCGCTAGAGCTATTTATCCCAGAAAAGAGTGGGGAGAGGTTGCCCTCCCCCCTTACGCTTTACGCACCAGGTGAACCGAACACACAACGTGGATCAGAGTAACCGTAGCTATAACGCTCACGGGCTTTGAACCGTACATTGCCTGTATCAAAGTCACCTTCCATCTTAGTAGACATCGCCATCCGCTCAAAATGAACGAAACCACGAGGAGCATCGGTTTTAATAAACCAAGCATCCGTGTCCGTAAGATAGTGGTTAACGACATAACCCTGCGGAAGCATACCCATGTTCCGCGTAGCGTTAACATCGTTGTCGGCACTTCCCGGACGAAGGGTTGATTCAAGTAGTCTGTCTGCAACAAATTGCAGAGCAGGTGGTACAATCAACTTTTCGCCACGAACCGATACCTTGAGTCCACGCTCATCAACAAAGGCAGCAATGTCGATAAGAGCATTTTCAAGGCTGGTTTCGTTCAGGTCAGCTGCTGTGCTTGGCTCGTTACGAAGATCATTATTATTCGTAAGAGGGTGATCCGTTGCACAAAGCTCTTTGCCGTCACCGCCAGTGAACGTGCTATCAAAAGCATTATTCAACGTAGCAGCACCCTTCACCTGTTTGGTGTTGGCCATGCTACGTGCCAAGGCTTTCGTATAGCGCGAAGCTAGACGGTCATAGAGATTATCTTCAATTGCTTCTTCCGTAATGGAGAAAGCAAGCGCGATAGTCTCATGCGTATACCTTGCGGTGTACGCTTCTTGGGCGTCGTCAAACGAAACGGCTGAACCTTCAGCTTTCACTGGGGCTGAACCAAAACCAGAGAGCATAACTTCTTCTTCAAAGGCACGCTCTGAAGATTCCGTGTCATAAATCTCTGATGCTTCGTCGTCGTATCTGGCATACTCAAGACCGAAAAGGGCATTGAGGCCAGGTTCTAGCTCTTTTGCTAGTTGGGCTCTACTAATAGCCATTTTTCAATCCTCCTATACGCCAGTGGTTGAAGGAGTACCAGCCGCAATAGCACCATTGTTGCTATTGAAGTGGTTATTCAACCGTACAATTGCCCCGATACCAGCTGCTGAAAAATCAGCATTTTCTGGATCATCAACCCAACCTACTATACGCATTTGCAGAGCAGCCGTGGTAGCAATCGTACTGATCGCAAGGCGACCTAACGAAACACCAGTGGAGTCTGTTCCTGTGATAGCAGTTGAGAAGTTAGCATTAGCAAAAACTGCGGCACGAGCCGTAGCTTTACTTGTCCACGAAGCATCCGTTGCAATTACATAAAGCTGCATTGGATCATCGTTGACATATGCTTTTACCGGGTGATTGGAATCTGCCCCAGAACCGGGCCAGTAGTTACTCCAAACAGTTTTTCCAGTGGTACTCGACACATACTCACACCCCTGAAATACGCCAAGCAAACCAACGGTTCCACCAGCAGCCGCTCCGGGAGCGTCAATATAGCCAGTGGAAAGAGGTATCACAGGTTCGCCGTGATACAACTTATTGGTATTGCCGTTTGCAATTTCATACGCGGAGTATTGGGTCATACCAGTGGAATTAGAGGCTCCGCCCTGTTTACTCAAGGGACGAAGGCCAAAGCTTCCATTAGAATTAGCCATCTATTCTCTCCTAGTCCTCTCCTTGAGGACCTCCAAAAGTTACACGAGATTGCCTATCAGGTTTATTGATAGGCATAGCGGGATGTTGTTCACGAGCTAAGTCGTTATCAACCGCCGCCATTTGATTGCGAGTCATGCCGCGATAATAATCGTTGCGTTCATCGACAACCTCAACCGGAACTCTTGCAAGTAAAAGACCACCTACACCTATAACACCAGAATGTTTGCCATCCTCGATGGTCGGAATATCGAAATCAGGATATTCATCACCACGTACCAGTTCCCATCCCTCACGAGATCGTGCTGCTACGTTTTTACGGTCATCAAAACCCATAACTTCGGCCCGTATCCAACGATGTTTGTAACCCTCTGGAGGGGGTGGTGCGTCCAACATGGACGGTGGCTTCCAAGGTTCCCTGCGTGCTTGCCTTGCACGAGTTTGGTCGGCTCTTGGCGTTCTCGTAGACTTTTGGCGAGTTGTGTTCTCAGTATCCATAGCTAGCTCCTCACATATTTTGCATATTCTTCAAGTGGCACATTAAGCCTCTTCGCAATAGCAACTTGTGAAGCGGTTAGCCGCACAGTTTTTCGTCCACTTCTGTTGCGGGATTTGGAAGATTCAGCCGACGCGACCTTTCTTCCCCCGTTAGACTTAGGACTTGATTCAAATTTCTGTGGAAATTCGGTTCTCATCCTTTTGTCAAGCTCATCGTAGTAGTCATTTGAGGTAGGGTCAAAGCCTTCATCCTCAATTAAACGTCTATGTACCCCAAATGCGGCATATGTCATAACCTCATCTTCGCCAAACCATTGGTTTTTCTGCGCCCAAGCCTCTGCTTTTGGGTCAGCTTTAACGGGTTGTTGAGGTTGTTGAGGTTGTTGGGGTTGTTGTGTTGCAGGAGCTTCAGTAGGCTGGGGCTGCGGAGCTTTTGCCACATTAACTCGTGATCTTTCCAAAGAAAGCTGAGACAAAGCTTCTTGAGCATCTACAATTTTATCAACGTCGCCTACTTCATGGGCTTCTTTCAAAGCCTTTTTAGCTGATTCCAATTGAGAATCAACCCGTCCTTCAAACTGTTCAATATAACCTTTATCTAGGTTATCAAGACGAGTTTTTAAGTTTTCATTTTCCTTACGAACACTTTCAGCAAACTCTATTGCCGTTTGCTTTTGACGCTCCTCTTCTCTAAACCGTTTGGTAAGATCGTTAATCCTACCTTTTACGTTAGAACTATATTCTTCAAGTTCATCAGAAGAAGCACTAACTTTTGGCTCTGACTCTGGCTCTGAAACAGGCTCAGATTCAGGAGACAAATTTACTTCCGTAGCATTTTCTTCAGAATCACCAACATCAATGTTGGCTTCGTCTAATTCAGGTGGCATGGCATTTCCTCCATGGTTTCCTTCTTCTTTCTATTTAAACATGCTTTATGTCGTCGGGTTCCAGAATGGTCGCAATAACTTCGTCGTCATTTATAATACGAACTTCGCCACCATCAATTTTAAATCGAGCACCAGCATAACGTCCTATGCAAACCCAATCACCTTCTTGGCACCAAGGGTTATGAGGTTCTCCAAATTTAGATTCATCCTTATAAGCCAAAGGTCCTACCCGGAGAACGTAAGCAACAACCGTGGCTAAAGCTTCACGGTCTATGACGGCATCCGGGATGTGAACACCCCCGTCTGTCATTGCCTTGCCCATATAAGGCATAACTAAAAGACGCCAGCCTGTCGGTTGTGGAAGGCGTTCTTTGAGGTTTTTCTCTACAAGAGAAGGATCTAAAACTTTTTGATTTTTTTCAACATACGCAGAAGCTACTGCGGCATTTTTCGACGCTGCAACGTGGTCGGGCACGTATAAGGTTTTGGTCATTCTTCCTCCGAAGATTGCAAGAGATCCTTAATCTCTTGTTCTGCAAATTCTAACCCACTAAGCTCTCCAACGAGTTGCTTGTACGATTCCATATCTTTCGGAGAACCGTGTAGGATAGCATTCTGTGTTAATTCTATGCGTCCTTGTATACTCTTTAATAACGAATATGCAAAGGTCGTTGGGTCTGCCATTAATAACTACCGCTAAATTTCTTTCCTTTAACCGCTCCGCCTTTAGCGTACCTTATAGGACCGCGTTCAGTAAAGCTCATTCCGCCCTGCCTGTAACCCAGATCATCTTTGTCGTCGTCTTCCACGCCTGTTTCCATAAGTCTTTGTTCTGCGTTGTCAGTTGATGAACCCCCATAATCAATGCTGCCTTGGCCGCTTCCTCCGTATTCGGTTATAGCGCCTCTTGTTATGCCTTCGTCGTTTGTAGTTTGTTTTTGAAAAACAACGTAAACGTCGTTTTGCCCATCCCCATCGCTATCAAAACCTTCATACGAGCCGTTAATTTCTTTAGCACGATCTTTTGCGTCAGATTCTTTAGTAAACTGATAGCTACCACCTTCCTTATAAGGAATAGGCTTACCGCTTTTTGTTTTAGGCATCAGAAGGTCCCCTTTCCGCCGTTGTTATTAAAATGACGAGCACGAACCTGGTTCTCAGTACTCTTGATCAGAGAACTGTCTTCTGAATGCTCTTCCTTGTTCCGCATCAAAGGCTTCATTGACCCTATGCTTATAACCATAACTGAACCGCCTTTTTTATAACCAGCCATGTCGTTCATCATACTTGCTTTATTCATAAGACCACCTGCTTCCTTTCTGGACATATCCATTTGATCAGACATTTGATCAATCATACCGCCATCCCTATACCCAGATTTCATCTTTGCATACGCTTTAGGGCTAACAGTGCTTTTACTTTTAGGGCGAGATGTTCCCGCCTTTTTACGCTTGTTTATATTCTCAACTAAAGACATTAACATTTCCACCTTTTTCTGGCCTGTCTTAAACGACTATTTGGGTCTTTAGCCGCTTTTGGAAACTTTTTCATTTGACCAGCGGATCGAGCGCAGTAGGACTTTCTGCGTTTAGCCGCCTTGCTTCCTTTTTTAACTTTACCTGTAACAGCTGTTTTAAGTTTAGAACCAGGGTTGGCTTTACGATACGCGGCAACACCCTTTTTCGTCATTCCAGCACCTTTGCTGGTCTTACGATAATTAGCACCTTTACCTTTAGTGGTGCGTCTTATGGGCTTTTCGCGTTTTCTAACCATTTTGTTTCACGTGAAACATCACGCTTTTTTCCTTGCTCTTTTCTTAGCGGCCTCTGAAGGCAGCTCTGAATAATGATAAAGCTTTTTACTATTTTTTGTATGCGTTGCCCCAGAATGTACATCACCATTAGGCATTTTATGAGTGCCGCCTGTGTGCTTACTACCACTCTTAAAATAATGCCCTACGCCTTTAGCCATTTTACACCTTCTTTTTCCTAGCTTCCGACAAGGCTATCGCAATAGCCTGTTTTTTATTTTTAACCTTCGGACCCTTCTTACTACCACTACGCAACTTACCCGCCTTGTATTCCTTCATAACTTTAGAAACTTTACGTTTCCTTCGACCCGTTAACTGTTTACGAGTTTGTGCGCGAGATATTGCCATTATTCCCCTCTACCAGCTGTTCCTTGTTGGATACGCTCACGATTGACCTCTGCACGTAACAAGGCAATGTCTTCTTGGGAATCAATCTTCTCTGCGGCCATTTCTTCCTTAGATTCTTCTTTTGCCATGTCAAAAAGCAATCTTTCAGAAAATTCTTGCGATTTTCGCTGCAAATCTGCCGCCTTTATGTCCAATTCCTTAGACCGAAGCTCAACGAGCGGATCTTGTTCGCCTTCAGGCGGTGGCATAAGCGCAGCCATCACTTCTTCAGTGTATTGAGCGATCTTTTCAGCGACCATAGACTCTGGATCAGGCATTTCAGGCATCGGAGGGACCTCTTGAGGGGCTATTTGACCCATCTGAACAGCGTTTTGGACCTCCATAACCTGTTGTTGCACCGCCATCATCTCTTTTTCGACCTCTTCACGGGCTTTTAAGGCTATATGTTCGCATAAATGGCCCTGTAAAGCCGCAAAAATAGGTGGAGTAGACCCCGGAATAGGTGTTTTCATAAAAATTATGTGTGCCGTCATATGTGCATCGTGATCTTGCCCCGGAAAAGCCTTTAAAGGCTGCATATTTACAGATGCGGCGTTTTCTGTGGCTGGATCTACTGGTTGAGGTGGCTGGGGAGCAGGTAACAAGGCCTCAATGTTATGCACACCTATCGCTTCGTAAATTCTGCGAAAAGCCTCATATAAATTGTGCATTTGAGGGTTGCTTTGTGCAAGCTGAAGCTGTGTTTGAGCTAAAGCCAATCTCTGTGACATAGAAAAGATGTTGGGATCAGAAACAGGAATGACATCAACACGCTCATCAAAATCCATCTGCTTAACAGCTGCTTCTGCACCATAAACATTATATGGATACATCGGAGGGAGTGATTCAGCGAACACACGAGCTAGCATCCTAAACTCTTGTTTTTGTGCATAATGTAGTCGTTTGTGTATGGCTGACATCACCTTGGAGCCGCGCTCTAAAAGAGCAACTGTCGTTCCTACTGCCGCTTGTTGGTTACCATCACCAACTTGCATATCTGCAATTGCGGCAAAACGACGACCAGCATCCACTACAAAACCAAGAAGAGACATCAGCGTCTGACTTGGTTCCTTGTAGGGAAGCGGCATGATACTTTCTCTAAGAGCCCCACCGGGAACATCAATATCCCTAAATTCTCCCGGAGACAAAGGCTCATCAGAGTCACGAATCCTAATTCCACGGGCTTTAAACCCTGCTGGTAAATTAGAAAGAGTACCTGCATCTATCAACTGTCTTAAAATAGATGTTGCTGAACGACCTAAACCACCAATCATGTGAAGAAGGCCAAAACCATAAAACCCAAGACCTGGCAAAAACTTAAAATGAGTAAAGTATTCTATCCTACGATAAAGTTCATCTCCCTCTGTCCAGTTGCGACGAACTGACAAAACCTTAGAACTTCCCTCGTCTATTGTAATTATGTATGGAAGCTTAATGCCTGTCGGTTCCCCATCAATCGGGTTAACGTGTTCAAAGCCTTGTAAGTCAAGATCTGTATGAACTTCCAATATTGTGCAATCCTGTTCATCAGAACCTGATCTTTCAACACCCATAAGACGACGTTCTTTTTCACGAACCTCATCTTCTTGCTCATACGGCAAAAGATCAACGTCCCTGTAAAAACCTCCCGCTTGGTACTTGCGTACATCGTTGGAGTTCATACGAATTACGTGCGTAATCCTTGATGCAGTCTGTATATCTGTTGCGTTGTACGGAACAAGTAAGTCATCTGCCGGAACAAACCTTGAAACAGCCCGGTCCAGCATGTCATCAAAGTAAACTTTCTTAAATGCGCTACCAGCAAGCGGAAGATAAAAAAGCAAACGATCCATTTCAGGATCATACTCTTCCATTCTATGAATAATCTGGTAGTTCATAAATTCCTGAACACGTTGCGCTTGCGCCTGAACGTCTGGCGTTGCCGCACCTACGACCTGTGTTCTCACGGGACCTGAACTAGGAAGTAATTCCTTGTAGGCCTGTGCCTGAAACTGTGTTACGGCCTCTGCAATAACCGGGTGTGTTACACCGCTCGAGCCTCTAAAAGGCTCTTCTCTTTCTTCGTACTTAATCCCTAAAAGACTTAAACCGTCAGTATAGGCATCCTCCCAATCCTGTCGGCTGCTTTTGTCATCCTCGTAATATCCCAACAACTCAGAAGAGATATCCATAAGAACACGCTCATCAATAACTTCCGCAAGGTTTGCGTCAGGATCTGATTGCATCTCCTCATTAACAAGATTTTCAATCTCACCAATAAGAACTGACCCATCTTCCTCTTCAACCAAATCTCCTACAACGCCAAGGTCCAGTTGATCATCTTCTTCAATTTCAACGTCTTCGCCTTGTAGGAGAGGCATACCAGCAGATGGCATTGCATCAGAAATAAGAGAGGTAGGTTCTCTGGCCATAATTAGTTCCTTATTTTCTCAAGCTTTGGTTTAGGGGCCACTGCTTTTTCATAATAAATTATAATCTGTTTCTGTTGTTCAATATAGCGTTTTATTTCCGCCATATTTAAAGCTAATGTTTCATAGTCTCTAACGCTCATAGCATAAAACAAAAAAGTGCCGTTTTGTTTAGTATAGCGTTTTTTAAAATCGTTAAAGTTCTGATCCGTTACAACAAACCAAGTGATATCGTTTAAATCAAGTTCACGGGGTCGGTTCTGCGTTGGAATAACGCGATCCACTTCCACTCGTTTAACCTCTATACGCTTTAACTTATCCCAGCTACAACTACTCAGTAGCAGGGACAGTAGTAATGCGCTTAAAACTGTCAAATAACTTTTTTGTTCCACGGTTTATCTTCTGTTCTACCAATTTTGGTTTTTGCTGACTTAATCGACTAAGATTGTGCTTTCTCAATTTCCCAATAAGCTTATTTTTATAAGTTTCCGCATTCTGCAATTTATTCCCTAAATCTTTATTAAGCTTTTTGTACTTATCTGCATCTTCCACCAACGTCTTAATAGTACTGTCCTGCTCCGCTTTGGCTTGCTCTAACTTAACAGTATTCTCTGTTAGTATTTTAATCCGGTCTTGCGTGTCCTTGTAATAATAGTACCCACCATAACCGACACTTCCAACCAAGCCGATAACAAAAATAAAGATGTATATTTTTATCATCATTTATTTTTTAGCACTCATGTAGGCCGTCATCCCCATGAACGCTCCGACAACGCCAGCCTGTCCGATATAGAATAACCCAAAAAGATCCGACAAAGCTTTTATTCGAGCATCTGGAAAAATAGGAAGGAATACAGCAAGGGTAAAAACAATCATGCTAACCATGGCTGTCCACGCCATATGACGTTGAGCATCCATTTTTTCTCGCATCTCGATTGCTTCTAATGCCTTAATCTCTTGATCAGAAACAATGCCATCACCATCAAGATCTAATTCTTCAAATTCACTGTCTTTTTCTAGCTTTTTCTGAGCCATTTACGCACCTATCTTTTAAGCAACGGGTTATTTAAAGCGTCACGAAGTTTCTTGTCTTGACGCTTTTCAAAAGTATTCAGCTTTGAGTCTATCCCATTTATCTTGGCATCAAAACGACTAGAAGCAGAATCCGTAATATCCCGTATGTTCTTTTCTGCTTGTCTTAACGCTGACCGGGTTTCAGCATCCAGAGTTCTTGATCGACGGTCCACGGCAGAAATACCTGCATAAAGTTTCGTTGCATCGCTACGCACATCCTGTCGAGTATCTCTTACGATCTGTTGCACTTCTCCTACCCGGTTACGCACAGAGTCCATTTGTTTTGTTAAAGCACCCATCGTCTTGTTCATTACAGCCAGCTTCTTATCAAATTCGCTCAGATCAGGAGCCGTATAGCTCTCTATCTTTTCACGCATGTCCATATAATCTTTGTAAAACTCAAATCCAGCCCAAAGACCACCGCCAAGTGTAGATATAAGAGTAAAAATTACAACTAGCTTGCCGCCCTTAAATTTAATACCGCCTACTTCCACTTCAGCCATCTTTAATAACCTTTTTTAAACGATTTTCTATGGCTGGCAGTAAGCGTATACCACAGTACCCTATGACAAAAGCAATCGCTGGCCCCCACGTCATATCAAGGACAAAATGCTTCATTACTGGAGGAATAAAAAATTCCGCTGCAATCCAACCTACAATTAAAGCTAAAGCGACATCTTTTAGCGCACTTATATTAAACTGCTTTTTCGTTAAAATATTGGCTCCTGCGCCACAACCGGATGCAAAAATGCAGCAAAACTTGGCTCCAAAGGTTTGTATTAAATACTCCATATTATTTTCTCCATTGACTCTCAACAAGTTGATTGTGCAACCCGTTGGACTGACCAAATACCTGATAATTTGTCATGTGATCAACCATACTAGGTCCATCAGGGACAGATGAATTATTAAAAAACTTAGGTGCGTCAGGAATTGTTTTTCCTTTAAACAACCCTCTATTATTAGCAATCATCCCCATGGCGACTAATGTGATTGTTTGGGCGTTGTTTCCATACTTTTGACTAGGAGCAATATTATTAACAACCGTTTGAGCAGCGACTGCCGCTGTTACAGGAACAGCAACTGGAACTGGAGCTACTGTAGTTGTAGTTGCGACTGCTTTACGTGATGTTTTTGTCTTCCCTTTTGTTTTTTGTGGGCGTCCTTTTGCAACTGCTTTAGAAACAGGTTCTGGCTTAGGGGTGTTAGGTTCAGAAACGGATTGAGAAGTAGGTTCAGGAGTAGACTCAATAGTGTTTTCTATTTGAGTTTCTGCCTGTTGAGTTTCTGCCTGTTGAGTTTCAGATTGTTGAGCGACAGGAGCAATCGTAGGTGTAGCGGGTGCCGCTGGCTCAACAACAGGTGCTTCTATTATTGTTTCTGTAGGTGCCGAAGCCGTATCTACGGGAGGTGTAAATACGGGGCTAGAACTAGACGAGTTGTCTACGGGAGTATTCACAGGTGTTGAAACAGTGTTTGTATATGTCTGAAGTACCGGAATAGTCACTGTTGCTGTTGTCGAAGGGGAGGTGATATCTGTCCCTCCTGTAGCAACATCCATTATCGTAGTTTCGGTTTCTGTTTGTATAACATCATTTATTACCGTTGTTGTATCTTCAACAACCAGTGCTGTCTGATAATCTATCGTGAGACTTGGATCAGAAAACTGCGGCCCATAGTATCCAACCGGGTACCCAGCATCTATGCCGTAGAGTTCTAAAACGCCTGTCAGCAAGCCGTAGTCATTTGTTCCAACAGTATCCGTATAATTAAAATCTTTAAGTCCACTCCAGGTTAACTCTTCTTGGTGAACAAAAGTTTCAACAACCGTACCATTGTCTTTTAGCTTGATCGTAAGTTTAAACACATCACGGCAATCGCCAGATTGAAGCAAACCGTTAGCACAGGTGGGCAACCTGCTGTTTGACGAGTGGCTATTGATTGTTATTCCACTGTTAAGCGTGAAACCTTGGTTTAATTCTGCTTCAGTCAACGGCACATCAAAATTTGACGTATAGGTTCCACCACCTTCATTGGTTCCACTCGTGCAGTATTGGCCTTGACTACATCCATGACCCGTTCCTACAGAAGTTCCGTCAGAAGCAGTCATATCACTCATATTCGGTGTTAAGTTTGATGTAGTAAGATCTTCTGATTTAAGTGTAGCCGAAATTGTCAAAGAACCAACGTACACGGCTACCCCAAATAATGTAATGTAAATAAGACCCAAAAGTGCAAGGAAGAACCGCATCATTCATTGCCTTCCTCGTTAGGCTTGCTTTCCTCCGCTTCTAGTCTTTTTTGTTCTTCTATTTCTGCTTTTTTTATAGCAGCTATCTGTATCCTACTTCCTTCGGGAGACTTCATCGGATTCTTCAACCAAGCTCCTCTTGCTTGTGTTCCTATCTTGCCTTCGTAGGGACAAGGTGTCCCAGCCTCCATCATAGCATCAAAAACCCGCACGTCCTGACAAAGAAGAGACACTCCGGCAACTTTAAGACCCATCCCGTATAAAGATCGAGCCAGTTTTAACCTTTCGCAATTTTTGTCTCGCACAGTGGAACCTACTGCTGCACCAAAAACGGAAGTCTGTACTGCGCCACTGACCCCGGAAACACAGACATCACTGTTATTAACAACAACACTAGGCGCAGAGGCTGTCGAAGGCGCCTTATCAATAACGGTACTTCCAGTTGTATTACTGCTGACCGTATTCGACGCTGTGGTGTTCGACACAGTATTCGAGGAACTGCTCACCGTGTTTGATGATGAGCTAACCGTGTTCGTGGTATTGGTTGTCGTTACAGTATCCGTTGCCAAGGCAAACGTAGGCAGAAGAACCGCTGCAATAACAGAGTACTTTACAAGTAGTTTTCGCATAGCACTACCTTAAATATGTAGAACCTAAACTTCCTATTCCACCGCTCAAGTAGCTTGGTCCACGGATCATTCCGCCGCCAGCCATGTTGGGGCCTGTAATAGAATATTGATCCCATTGGGATTGATCGTCTTCCATTGTTTCTTTTGAAATTCCGTAGCCCCCGCCAAGAGCCGGAATATCACCCCTACGACTCCCGTACATACGCTCATAAATCGAACCTAAATAATGTTGTGGGTTAAATACGCTTCTAAAACCAGATGCCGAACTGTCATCGTCCACATCAGACCAACCGTATCTTCTACCTGAAGAATCTCCTGTAGAGTAAGCAGGATCAATTATAAGACGCCCATCAGAGTATATCATACCTTCAGGAAGACGGTTCATCCATTCCGCGCCTGTAGTTCCGCCTGTAGTTCCGCCTGTAGTTCCGCCTGTAGTTCCACCGCCTGTAGTTCCACCGCCTGTAGTTCCACCGCCTGTAGTTCCACCGCCTGTAGTTTCACCGCCTGTAGTTCCGCCGCCTGTAGTTCCACCGCCTGTAGTCCCACCGCCTGTAGTCCCGCTTGGGGTTCGCGCCGGACCTGTTATACGATATGTAACAATATCGTTGCCATCATTATCTGTGTTTGTTTCCCGTATAATGTCGTAACCGCCGCCAATAGGATCAACTCGACCGCTTCTTAAACGCTCGTAGTACATAGCTAAATATTCTTGGGGATCAAACACATCACGATAGCCGCTAGGACTTGATTGATCGTCCTCTTGCGACCAGCCCCAAGTATCACTTCCATCATATCCTGTCGCGGCATACTCAGGATCAATCTCCAAAACGCCGTCTTGGTATCTCAAGCCTCGATGTCCACCATAAGTCCAAGTATTGGGGTCAGTTGGGTCGGTAGTGTTTGGCCATGGATCGGTCGTCGGATCAGGGTTATCGGGGTTATCGGGTGTTCTGGCTTCAGGTATAACAGGCGGCACATACGGAGCTATGACAGGTTGCTCATAAGCAGAGTACGGGCCTGGTGGTACAGATGGTGTAGGCCGCTGATACGGAGTTGCAGGTATCCCTGAAAAGTCATACGGGTCCTGAAGATTTTCCGCTGTCGTCGGCGGGATCGGTGCTATTCCTGAGAAATCAAACGGGTCGGCAACAGGCCCACCATTGGCAAGACCAAAAGCACCGCTTTGAAGTGGATCTGTTGCCATAATACCGCGCCTAAATGATATTCTTTTCTTTTAAAATAAAACCTATACCACCGCCTACGATACCTGCCCATATGAGAAGAGGCTGTGAAAAGATAATACCCAAACCCATTACAATACCGCCAGCAGCGGCATAGCTTGAAGGTTCTTTCATACGATCCATTATCCACTCAATCATAACCATAACAAAACCTTTTGTTGTTAATAATACTGCCTCGAAGAATGCAAGGAGACGCTAGACTCGCCGTCTTCCTCGTCGCTGTCAAGCTGAACAAAGCCCCCTTTACGGTATCTGATAAGTGCCATAGACATGCTATCACAGTAGTCGTCATGCTCTCCATTCGGAAAAGCCGCACACTCATCTATCACATCCTCCGCAAAACGCCTCTCAGGAGCCCAAACCTTTCCAGATTCAAACATCGGCGCCACCATATGCATTCGCGTGTGCTTGTCATTTCCCCTCGACGGCGTGTAATTCACCACCGGAATCCCCATGCGCCGTAACTCGTCCGTGAGCGGTGTACCTGTAGCCTTGGCCTCAATCAACACCATGTCAGGGTCCCAATAGTTAAACTCCTCCATCGCCTTTTCCTTCAACTCTGGAAAGTCCCAGCGGCCACGCTTCGCATCCATCAACACAATGTTATCCGCGCCACCCTCCTCTGGCTGAAACACACCCCACGTCGTAATCGCACTGTAATCCGCCGTCTCCTTCTTACTAAACGCCGTATCATAGCTCTGCATAATGTAACTTACAGGCGGTATCGTCTCCTTCTCCCACGTATTCCACCACTCCTTCTTGATAATCGCCCCCTCTTCCGCCGTAGGGTTCTGCTGCCACTGTGCATTCCACTTGGCCAGGGACAGTGAAGCCTTGACCCTTAACAATTCATCCTTCTTCCAGAACTCCGGCCAAAGGATGTTGTCACTTGGCAGTATCGCCGGAAACTCAATGACATCCCACTGGTCAGACATCACGTCCGAAGCCTGTGCCTTGATCAACTTGCCCGTCAAATCCTTCAGCGACCACCGCGTCATTACCACAACAATCGAACCACCGGGCTGTAACCGCTGACGAGGACCAGACGTATACCACTCATACGCATTCTCCATCGCCGTCTCCGATAACGCATCCTGTTCCGAATGCGGATCGTCAATAATCAACAAATCCGCACCACGACCAGTAATCGCACCACCCACACCCGCCGCAAAATATTCACCCCCCTGGCCCGTCTCCCAGCGGCCAGCAGCCTTGGAATCCGCTCGAAGCTCCACTTCAGGAAAAACCTGCCTGTAAATCTCCAACTCCATAAGGTTCCTGACCTTACGTCCAAACCGCACAGCCAACTCAGCCGTATGCGTCGTCTGAATGATCTTTAACTCAGGATTCTTCCCTATCAGCCACGCCGGCAACAAATAAGACGCAAACTCACTCTTCGTATGACGCGGCGGCATGTTGACAATGATCCGTGAACCAGGGTTCTTGGACAACTTCTCAAATTGCTTCGCAACCTGCTTGTGATGGGACCCCTCTATAAATCCCTCATATACATGCTTGACGAAAACCATGAAATCGTCCTTGGCCCGTTGGCGAATGTCCAAGGTACGCTTCGCCTCCTCCAAGGCCAACACCTCACGTACAATATCATCAGGCGCATTTAACATCTTTAAATCCCATGTGAATCCATATAAGATACTATAAAGTTAACAATTAAAGGACCATTGTCCATGGCTGATGTAATAAATATACACGGAGATGACGAGGGACCCAAGCCTCTTGTATGCCCGTCCTGCGAAGGCATGAGATTTTTCCTCTATCCAGATAACATGGCCCAATGTGTCGATTGCGAAATAGACCACGAAATACGGCTGTTTGGAACCATCTACCTTGTTCCAGAAGATCTCAAATGAAATTATATATGCAAAAAATTGTGGGCCACTTTGTTTCAAAAACAAGGTGGGGGGTCTGGGAATGATAATTACCAGCAATTATTTGCGTAAAACACTTCTTTCATCCTTCGTCTGAAAGACCCAGCGCCCATGCCCGACGTGCCACGGTCAGCAAAAAGGCCGTGGATCAATCGACCCACGGCCTAAGTACCTAAAGCCCGATTAGTTATCGGGCGTCACGTAATCCAATGCGCCTTGTAAGTATTGGTATACTTCCCGAATTGGCATTCGCGGCGTTGAATGGTGTCCCGTTGCCTCTTTATAAACTAGGCAATATCCACCATAACAAGCGGCGTGATCTAATTCTAGTTGTGCGCTAGGGCGAAGCTTCTCATTTAGTGATGCAAGTAAAGCTTCCAAGTCTTCGCGTTTATATCTATTCATTTATCCTCTCCGAATTTTGCAACCATGCCGGCACCTACGGCGGCGGTTAATTGATCCAATTGCTTTTGGTTTAATTCCATAGGTGAGCTAACCGTAGGGAATAACTCACTCAAATACTTTGCGTTTAAACCGTTCCAATAATCCATCTCATTATCGACGTTAGGATTTTCGGCGCGTAATGCATCGACCGCATCGGCTAGGGCTTGTTCTGCTTCTTTGCTCATGGTTCAAACTCCCTTGTTTTTTGTAAAGCTTACTTTATGAGCAGATGGCGTTTTTGGCACAATGCAAGCGTCAACTTCTGCAATTGTTGCGCCATGTTTTAACGCCAATTCTTTTAAAGCTTCAACATCTGCTCCGCCACCTTTGGTGGCAGATTTAATAGACAGTGTGAAATCTTTTCCGAAATGATTTCCTAAACCTATCTCACGAAGTAGGTTTTTTTGATTATTGATCTCCGTAGCTTGCGCCAATATAGGACCAGCAAAGTCTATAAAAATAGCTTTGTTGGTAAACTTTTGATCACCTATTTTAATTGTTTTCATCTTTCTTGCTTTCTCTGTTTGTTTAAAACATGAATGTTTTACCATGAATCATGGGATAGTGTCAAACGATTAAGTGCATTTAGTTGAATTTAATTTTTGGCGCAATTTGCTAGGTTTACGGTTCAAGCCACCAAGCTCGAGGTTTAGTTATTAGTTGTATACGTACTAATACGCATACACCGCCGGCGCCGCCGCCGGCGGCAATTCGTCATATCCCGACCCCGACCCGACCCCGACCTGGCCGGCCCAGCTGGCAAATTTTAACCCGACCCGACCCCGACCTGGCCGGCCCAGCTGGGCAAATTTTAACCCGACCCGACCGACCCAACTTGACACTGTCCCGTTAATGATGGTATTCTGAACCCGTCAACAATTAAAAGGGATTTTATCATGGTTAAATTTCAAAGGTTGTTTAGTACCGATAGCGCGAAGGCTATCAAGGCCGACAAGTACGGTTGGCTAAATGGCATCAATTACATGGCACCTCATACGACGGGTGGCGTTGGCAATTTATGCCCACATTCAAGCGCGGGTTGTCGTGATCTATGTTTAGGAATGTATAGCGGCAGAGCAGAAATGGTTAAAGATCTTGAAAACGGAATAAACGCAACCCGTCAAAGTCGCATTAATAAAGCAAAATATTTTAGATCCGATAGGCAAGCTTTTATGCGTGAAATGTCGCATCATGTTGAATTGCTATCACGCAAGGCGGAACGCGAAAACAAAAGGCTTGCAATTCGTCCCAATGGATCAACAGACATAAGCTTTGAGTATATCAAAGGTCACAACGGCCAAACATTGCCAGAACAATTTCCAGATGTTCAATTCGTAGACTATACCAAAAACATGAAACGGATTTTAAATTCTAATAGGCCTAGCAACTACCATCTAACATTCAGCCTATCAGAAGTGAACATGCACGAAGCAATTCACGTTTTAGCTAATGGCCACAATGTTGCAGTAGTGTTTGGCCACGGGCAGCCGGATAGGTACTTAGGGCATCGCGTGATTGACGGAACGGAACACGACTTGCGACACTTAGATCCGTCACCCGTTATTGTGGGGCTAGATCCTAAAGGCAAGAAAGCCAAAAACGACACAAGCGGATTCGTAGTGAGGGATTATTGATATGTTAAATTATTTTGATATTGAAACGAATAATTTTGTAATGTCTGTATCGTTGGAAGATTTCATTTTAGCGAACAATTACGAGGGCCTGGACGTTGACGTAGAAAGAATGCAAGCCGCCTTTGTTGGTGATGTCGTGCTAATTGACCATCAATACGTTATTAAGAAGGGAAGGGATATTGACAATTTCGGCGCCGGTTGTTGACACATCGAGTAGGCGCTGCAACCTGGCCAAGCCAGGTTTACCCCGGAGGGTTTTCCTTTCTCCCCTCCGGGGTCTTTTATACTCCAGGCCCAGGCCAACTGCTGGGGCGACCCGAACCCGAACCCGACCCGACCGACCCGACCCGATCCCGACCGACCCCGATCATGTGGTCCAGCAACCCCGACCAACTGTCCCCCGACCAAAGACAAGGCACAATGGTCCCCGACCCGACCTCCCCAGACCCCGACCGACCCGACTTGAGGCCATGTTCCATTAACCCCCGACCATGAACCCCGTCAAACAAATATAGGTTGGAGGACGAGAGGGCCTTAACAAGGTAAAAACTTACGCCGCCAGACTGACAATAGGCGAAATTCCAAGCAACTTGGTGGGCCGATACATTTACACGGTTAGTCTTGGTTGTTTTTAGTTCTATCCAAAAGGGTATGCCTTCCGCACACACATGAACATCTGGAACGCCACCGCCATAGCGGTTTTCAATTCGTGTGGTGTGCCAACTCTTCGGCATTTTCTCCCTTAGTTTCTTCCAGAAGTTTGCCTCCGGTTTTTGTGTCATCTACGACCTCATATTCTGCGTCAAAAACGTTGGGGTGTGACTTTCTCAATTCAGTGAGTCGGGTTTCTATTTCTTCGCGGCTCATATTTTCGATAGCGTGGAAGTGATTTGTCTCTCGCCTGTCAGTAGTTAAACCACCCAAGGCAGATCTTGTTTTTTCAGCATTTATGGCGGCAGAGAATTGACCTGTTTCTTCGGCACCCAAGGAAAGATCTCTTAGCCGTTTCAATTGCCCCATAAGGGTAACACCATATTTTCTTTCGCGCTCTTCGCGTAACTCCATGATGTACTCCGCAACGTGCGGAAAATATTTGGGGTTCAAAAGTTTATGCGCTTGGATCTTCGCAATTCCATTCTTGTCGGAATATCCGGCCTTCCTCGCGCACTCAGCATTTGAGTGGGTGCCATCAACGAAGTGCCTTGCAAAAGTCTTTTGGCGGTTGGTCAATTTTCGACCATAAGATTCTTCTATTTCTTCGGCTTTGGTATCAATTCTCTTTTTCATCTCGTTACCCCTATATACACTCTTTTTCAAAACTAACCCGTGTTTCCCATGTTTTCAAGGATGTCTTCGGCTAGAAAAGTGTAACGAAACACCCTAAAGTGTAACGAAGTGTAACGGCAAGTGTAACGAGCAGTATCGTTATATTTCAGTGATTTAGCTACTGTTTTTCGACACTCGTCACACTTTTACACTTTTTCATGTCCAAAAGTTGTTTTTCAAAAACATTTTTTTCATTTCGCCAGTATATAGGTGACGGCAAAAGAAAACCCCCTAGTCACTAGAATGACTAGGGGGCATCTTCGTTGCGTTGTTTGATATCCTTGTTCGCTGAATACGCAACCACTTTGAGGAAACGAACTGGCAGAATATCTTTTTTAGGCTTTTTTAACAGGATGCCCTGATGACCACAACGCTAGCCTCATGTATAACAATCCCTCAAAGTTAACTTTCTAAGCCAAGGCTTTCGTAAAGCTTGAAACGCTCTCGCAATTCTTCATCGTCATAAGTGGAACAACACTTATTACATATCCACTTATCGTCTATAACTTCGTGTGGTGAGTTGCGAACATCAAACACGTTGCCGCAACAATCGCACATAGTATTGTCGCCGTAGTTTGGATCAGCCCTATTCATTGTTCATTTCCTCAACCTTCGCATCTGGATAATCGGCGCGAAGATCTTGAATGCTATCATATGTTTCTTGGACCGTGATGAATGCTTCACCACCGCATTCGGGGCAAGGCGAAACTGAGAATAGCGTTTCGCTTCGTTGATGTTCAATTTTTCCAAAGCCTTCGCATTCGTGGCATTGATATTTGAGTTCGAATTCCATGTTACACCTTTAAATTACCTTGTTGACCTTGCTACAGTACTCCCATACAATCCCATGGTCAATAACTTTTAAAGGAGAAATCAAATGTCTACTAGAGCTATTTATACTTTTTCGGAAGGGGACCACTCCATCCACGTTTACAAACATCACGATGGTTACCCTTACGCCTCTTTTGATAACGGGGAAGCTGGCGGTTTGCTTTGGATCAAGAAAGCAAAAGAATTGGCTTGGGAGTTGCCAAGGTTTGAGGCGGATGAGTTCGCCGCTTCATTTGTTGCGGCCAACAAAACGGAAGCTGGCGGTTGCCGGTTGATAACTGCCGAACACCCATGGGAATACGCGAGTGATGCGGAATACTGGTACAAGATAAAACTAGCTGTTCCCGCACTTGATGTTTGGGTGGACGTTTTGGAAGTTGATTGGAGCCGGAAGCTACACCACAATTTGATAATGGAAGGGGCTCTCTCCGAATTGATTTCTAGTGAGCGGAAACGGCGTAATCGTTTAAGGGAGGCATCGTAATGAAATATTGTGTAGGGACATGCCATGAAGGGACAGACTTTGCTGTATTCATTGCTGAAGAGGACGACGAACAACTGACACTTTCGGAGGCAAAACAATTGGCCAGTGAACACGGACAGGGATATTTTCTGTTTGATTGCACTGCAAGCGAATATTACAGGGAGGCATCGTAATGAAATTAGGCACAAAACAGGAAATAGCGAACACGATTAAGGAAATCGTCGTGGATGAATACGAAAAAGATCCACAGGACCGTGATTGGTTCGCGGTGTTTGGCGATTTAATTGATCAGTTGGAGTGCGAAAATGCATAAATTATTTTTTGATAACGACAAGAATAATACCTTGTCGGACATGGTAGCGTGGGCGAGTGATCGTCCACGCAAAATCCCATACGTTGAAGAATACACCGACGATATGGGATTGTGGTTGGTTAAGGACGAAGGCATCTATCTGATGTCACCAACTGATGAGCGGTTCGTTGATAAGAAAGGAACGAAAAACAAAGTCGTTTACGCTAAAGGCTACAAACCTACGAAGGCAAACCGCGACACATTGTGGGACAAAACTCACGACGTTAGCCCTGATGACTTCGCGGAGTTTATACCTTTGACCGGCGACCAACTCCGGCGAGCCAAGAACGGTTACCCAATTAGAATAGAACTGAGCGAAACTCAATTGAACATTTTAGTTTGACGGGACGGTCTGGCGGGGTTCATACTCCGCCGGACTACCTCCCTGTGAGTCGCGCCGATCCTGGCAGCGGCTCGAAAACCTGGCCCCAGCCGCAAGCTGGGGTCTTTTTTGTGCAGTCCCGAACCCGACCCGACCCCGACCCCGACCAAACACTTGACCGTGTACCATGTATCATGCTAGGCTCTCAATTATTCATTTAGAAAGGAGAAAGTGAGATGCCGAATTGGACAAAGAACGAATTAACCGTTGAAGGCGAAACGAAAGAAATTCACCGTTTTCTTAAACACATGGGCGAGGGGTTCTCTTTTGAGAAGATCATTCCCATGCCCGAAGATTGCTTTAGGGAGGACTTGGGCGAAACGGAGAGGAAGGATTGCGCGACCAAGGGTATTCCCAATTGGTACGATTGGTGTTGTGAGAATTGGGGAACCAAGTGGGATTGCTCTGAAGTTGAGGCGGAAGAAGTCGGCTGTACCGAAAACAATAAGTACAGTTGGGTGACTTATAAATTTCAAACGGCGTGGGATGCTCCACACCCTGTCATTTCAAAATTGAAAGCTGATTGGCCAGACCTTTCCTTTTATGGTGGGTACGTCCATGAGGGTTACGAAGGCTGTGGGAGTTGGTGACATGAGATATTACGTGATGTGCCTGACAGGTGAAGAACGCGATGCCGTTTTGGATCTTGTTCGATCTACTTTGAACAAAGACGATTACCCTTCGTTTCTAACCTATTGTCAGTTCCATATGCCAGAAGGTAAGGAACCTTATGGAGCTCATGCTTCCCTAAACCGCAAGCTTACGGCTGTTGAGAAGAAGCTTGAACTACCATCAAGATCCTACAACCAAGCAGAAAGGTTTGTGTCATGAAAAACCAAGTCATTTCACTATACGACTACACGGGCGAAGCACTTCGACCATGGGCAGAGGCTGGATATGATTGTTTCGCGTATGACATCCAGCACGTTGCCGAACCAATGGACATAACAGGATTGAAAAAAGTGAGAAAATGTCCTTCGGTTTTTTACTTCCATGCGGATCTTTATAATCACGAGACGTTACTGAAGATTTTGGTGCGGCATTCAGGGAAGGTGGCTTTTATGTCAGCCTTTCCCCCTTGCACTGACTTGAGTGCGGCGGGGGCTGTGTGGTGGTCAAAGAAGGCGAAGGAAAATCCTGACTTCCAGACTGAGGCGACAGATCACGTCAAGAAATGCGAGTTTCTGGCAAACGCTTTTGGATGTCCCTACTACATTGAAAACCCTGTTGGCGCCTTGTCCAGATTGTGGAGAAAGCCCGACCACATATTTGACCCTTATCAATATGGTGGTTACTTGCGACGAGATGATGAGCATCCTCGTTGGCCAGATTACATACCTTCGCGTGATGCATACCGAAAGCGTACTTGTCTTTGGACAGGGGGCGGTTTTACAATGCCAGAGAGAAAGGATGTTCCCTTTATCAACGTGGTATGCAAGCGCAAAGATCCCAAGAAAGGGAGAAACTATTCGCCTGTACAGGCCAAGACAGGTGGAAAGTCACTGAAGACAAAGAACATCCGAAGTGCAACACCGCGAGGTTTTGCGAAGGCGGTTCATTTGGCCAACACTCGTTTACAACCACTATTTGGGATGAAAGAAGAATGACTGATACAGAAAAAGTTATCTGTCCTGTGTGCCATGGTAATGGGTACGTGAGGGACGAAGAAGGAACGGCTGGCTGTGATACCTGTGATTGCCAAGGCGAAATCATGTCTGAGCAGAAAGATTACCTTGAGGATTTAATTTTATGAAAAGGAAGAAGAAAATGGGATGGGAATATTTTGCTATGATTTTTGTCGGCTCTTTGATCGCCGGCCTCTATCAGTATTGGTGAGGTGATATCATGCTGGAAGCTTACACCATCTTTTGGATAACTGCTTTTGTAGTGGGGGTAATCTTTTTATGAGTGCTTGGAGAATGCCCATACGGCTCGCTGATGGTACGCCCGTCATCGCGGTTTTTGGTGACGGGCCTGTGTGGCATGACACTGCGCCCCAGACGCCGGAGGAAGTGGATTGGCTTATTGAATTAAGAGAAGATGCTACAGACGGTTGACCTGTTTTCGGGCATTGGCGGATTTTCGAGGGGGCTCGAGGCAACGGGATTTTTTAAGACGACCCGATTTGTGGAGAACGACCCTTACTGCCAAGCCGTTTTGCGATATCATTGGCCCGACATCCCGGTTTTAGGAGATATAAAGAGTGCCCGACGACCCGACTTTCCCGAAAGAACCGACCTTGTTTGCGGAGGCTTCCCTTGTCAGCCATTCTCCCAAGCGGGAAAGCAGCAAGCTCAAGACGACCCCCGACATCTCTGGCCGGAAATGTTTAGAATTATCAGGGAACTCAGGCCCACTTGGGTGTGTGGAGAAAATGTTACTGGACTCGTGCGATTGGGCTTGGACGAAGTACTCACTGACCTGGAAAACGAAGGCTACGCCACAAGGACGTTTAATATTCCAGCTTGCGCGACAGGCGCACCCCACCTCCGACAACGATTATGGATTATTGCACACGCCAACAGCGAAAGCGAACCAGATGGCGCCTTCGATGGCAACGCGAGACAGCGGCAGTTGGGGTTTGGGTTTGTGGCCGACCCCAAGAGCAACTTCAAGGATGGCTTATCACGAAAGCCCGACGAAGAGCCAGATCGAAGGCACACACGGTTGGAACCTAAATGCGGCAGTAACGGACAGTCTGGCCGACGAGCCGGCCCGACTTTGGCCGAACCCGACAGTACAGGACTTAAACAAGACCACTGGTCATTTGAACCCAAAGTGGGTCGCTTGGTTAATGGGTTACCCAATCGAGTACCTCAATTGCGTGCCTTGGGAAACTCAATCATCCCGCAAATCGCGGAAAGAATAGGACGTGCGATAGGGAAAGCCCATGGAAAATAATTGGTTCAATCCGGTAGAAAATGCTTCACTGCGAGTGATTAGTTTGGGTGCTGGTGTTCAGTCTTCTGTTATGGCTTTGAAAGCCGAAAAAGGTGAGATTGGGCCTCGCCCTGATTGCGCTGTATTTGCTGACACGGGCTGGGAACCATTGTCCGTGTACCAGCATCTCGAGTGGCTCGAACAGCAGCTATCGTTTCCTGTTTATCGCGTCCAGCGTGGGAACATCAAGAACGACCTTGAAACAAACATCAACACGACAGGACACAGTTTTGCCGCCATACCGTTTTTTATTCTTAACGAAGACGGCAGCAAGGGAATGGCCCGACGACAATGCACAAGTGAATATAAACTCAAACCCATACGCAAAAAGGTCCGTGAGTTAGCCGGCCTTAAACCACGCCAGAGAACGCCTAAAGATTTAATGGTGGAGATGTGGATAGGGATATCCAGGGATGAGATGATGCGGGTTAAGGAAAACGCCGACTCATGGGTCACAAACCGTTGGCCGTTGTTAGAAAAAGAAATGACACGGCGCGATTGCTTGAAGTGGTTTACCGAAAACTATCCAGACAGGGTTCTGGTCAAGAGTGCTTGTGTTGGTTGTCCCTTTCACAATGATAACGAGTGGAGGGATTTAAAACATAATTTTCCAGAAGAGTTTGAGGAAGCTTGCGTTGTGGATGATTTACTTCGAGAAGGTGAAGGAAGATTTCAAGGCGCACGGTTCTTACACGCTAAACGTATTCCGTTGCGTGATGTTGATTTTAGTACTGCGGAGGAACTTGGACAGGGAGAACTGTTCAAGGATCTGATGCAGAATGAGTGTGAAGGCATGTGTGGATTATAAAGGAGAATGAGATGAGTTTTTTAGAATGGTTATTTGCAAAAAGATGCGCGTGTAACGACAAGAAAGCGCAGACAGAAAGTTTTTTGGATGAAACGAAAGGTCTGGATCGCGTTCACAAGTGGTGTCGCGCTGGTAAAAAAGGTAAGCGCATTATTTGCCCTCATTGTGGAGGAGATACCATGGTGTATCAATTTAGTTGGTCGAACAGAAAGTGTCCCCATTGTAAAGCTATGGTTGATAAGTATGACTGGTTCTTGGGTAAGTAAAGCACTGATAGCTGGAGTTTTTCTCGCGTCAACGCCTGTACTGGCTGATGAAAAGAGGTGCTTGGCTGAAGCTATGTACTTCGAGGCCAGGGGTCAGGGTTGGCGTGGGATGCTGGCGGTGGGGGTTGTCATCAGAAATAGGGTAAATGACCCCCGATACCCAGATAACATTTGCAGTGTGGTAAAACAGGGCCGATACTGGAAGGGTAATCCTGTTCGCTACAAGTGCCAGTTCAGTTATTGGTGTGATGGCAAGCCAGAACGTCCAGCTGAAAAGCGACCATGGACCGTGGCCCTTGATATAGCAGAAATGCTTATCTCAGGAAGCGTAACGATGAAGGGTTTGGAGGACGCTACGCATTATCATGCTACATCAGTCCAGCCTTCGTGGGCCTCAGTATTAAAAAAGAAGAAACAGATAGGGGAGCATATTTTCTACGCTGACAAAAAAGGTGGTTAGTGATGTCTTTTGTATATGTTATCTTAGTAGCAATGTTTATGTTCAACCCAGCCGACAGAAACGGTTCTGATGTAATTGAGTTAATAAGTTTGGACGGAAATCCGTTACAGTTTGAAACAGAAGATACGTGCATGAAGCACATCGAAGAAAATCATCTTGATATAGCTCATTTTGCGATAAAAAATTTTATGCCTCAACCAACAATGGTCAAAGGTATATTTTGTATGAAGAAAAGGTTAGGAGTAGGTGTATAAGTGGCAAAGAAAGTACAGCAGAATTATAAGAAAAGAACAAAAGTAAAAAGACGCAACAAGGTAAGGCCTTTAAATATGCGAAAGAAAATGGGACCGAAGTCAGCATTTTTAGGAATAAGAAAAAAGAAAAGAGGCCAAGGTTAAGAGTACGGAAACCGGGGTGTAAAATAAATGCTTTTAGTTTCTATGTTAACGTAAGACATGATAAGCCCAATCTTCTTTTGAAAGTCTGATCGTTTTCTATATATTCGAGCAGGTACTTTCCTTCCGGGATTTGTTCTTTTTCTGTCAGCTTTAGAATCAAAGAAAAAAACTTCAGCCGTTTCGGGGTGTATAGCAATAAGATCCACTGGGGAACGCTGGGCTAAAACATTATTAAAGACATAAAGATTTTTTGATAAAAGATACTCTGCCAATATCAACTCACACCTATCTCCAAGAAGATGCGTTTGCTGTAACATTGTCTATCCTTATTGCATCTAAGTCATACCCCATAGCATTAAGTATTTGTTCCACCTTGTAAATAGAAGGTTCTCTGATCTTCTTCCTTTCGTAATTTTCTATAGTGTTTGAAGATATGCCAGACAAGTCGGCAAGCTGAGTGCGAGTTAAACCTTTTTCTTTCCGAATGTCGAAAAGAATATCTGCCCAATGAACAGATAACTCCCAATCAGTTGGGCTTCTTGTTTTCCACTTCAAAGTCATCCAAAATTTCTTCAAAACCACCAGAATCATCGTTGTTCATAATACCCAGAGTTGTCGTCATCAATCTAGATATTAAATGCAACACGGCAATCATCCCCATTTCTTTCGCACCTGTCTCAAGCGCAACTCGAAAAAGAACAACCGTCTTTCCCGCACCTGTGAGGTCAGCGCAATTATCCTCCATTGCACGGACCTCTTGGTAAAAGTTTTCTAAACTCATGCGTCACATATTTGCAAATTAGAATAAAGATGTCTTACATCAGAATCTTTTGGTGATTTCTCAGAAACGTCAACCAAAAACGCAATCTGCTGCGCGGGTGATCTGTGGTTCTTCTCAGCCATAGCCCAAAGCTTTTCCCAGGTTGGGATTGGCACAGCTACGCTTTTGTACTTCTTAATATCAGGCATTCGTTTTCTCCTTTGTTACATATTTAACTTTGTCACAGGCTTTTCCCCAATAATGCTTACAAACAAAACTATTTAAACCACCATAATTACCATCATAAATTTGTGTAATTCGGTGTTCATAACTCCCTTGGGGGTGACAAAAATCTGCCAACACTGTTTTTGGGATATCTTCATATTCGTAATATTGACCACCACTTGTTCTAAAGGGTTCACTCCAATCAAGTGCTAAATCGTAACATTCTTGTGTGGGTGTTACGATCCGCAAAGGCGCAGCCTCCCAAGAAAATCCCCCTACGGCAATTGATTCAATCTCAAGAGAATGTTCAGCCAACCATCCAACACTCGAAGTTTCGTCAGGAGCGTAACTGTACTGTTCATCCTCCTCAAATAAAGGGGTTAACCCCAGTAATAGTGGTTCAAACTTATTGTTTGATTTGACAAGGCTTTTTTCGATCCGGTCAGCGGTATCTTTACAAAACTCTGTAATAGGCTTGATTTCAACTAAAACAGGTGGCCGTGTTTTTACAACAGGCTTTAATAAAAAATCAGGAAACCACCCGTCAAGATCAAAAGGTTCATAAACCCATGGCCACCCAACAACATCAAAAAAAGCAGCCCAACGTGCCTCTAATCTAGAACGAAAAACTGTTCCAGCGTATTTGGTTTCAACAGCTTTAATACCGTAATCTATCTCAGCCATTCTTTAAGCTCCTCGCCCATTACCACACTGGCAATGTCCATCTTGTTTCGTAAGGCTTTGACAATCTGTTCGTCAATAGTCCCTTCCGAAATCAAATCTATGTAGTTCACATGCTCTGTCTGTCCAATGCGGTGCGCTCGATCTTCCGACTGCATCCGTATCGCCAGGTCAAAGCTGTTTGCAAAATAAATTACTGTCTGCGCTGCCGTTAAGGTTATCCCGTATCCACCCGTCTGCGGGTTGCCAACGAAAAACCTTGCGTCACCTTCTTGAAAGTTTTCAATGGCCGTGGACCGTGCTTCGTCAGACGTGTCTCCGAAATAGTTGACCGTGGATCGTGGGCCATACTTCTTTGATAAGGCTTCGGTGATTCGCTTCACGTCATACCTAAACCGTGACCAGATGATTGCCTTACCTTCAACCTCTTCCAGACAATCCATCAACTCGTTGAGGCGGTTATCTTTAATCTCAATCATCTCGCCGCTATCAACTTTCGTATGACCGGAGAGCACTTGCTGCATCCGTAGAAGCTGGGTCATAACATTATTAGCAGTCATAAATTCTTCGTCTTCTATGTGTGCCAAAGCATACTTCTTTAGTTCGTCATAAATTCTCGCCTGATCTCCAGAAAGTGTAACACTCCTCTGGGTGTAGATCTTAGCGGGAAGATCAAGGCACTCTTCTTTCATTACGCGGCTAGAAAAGTTTTTCAAAAAGCCAGACAATTCTTCCAGGTTTCTGTATCCGACAACCCTGTTGAAAGAATGTGTCCCAACGCTCTGCTTCTTCATCACAGCATAACGATACTGGTACTGAAAATAATTGTCGCCGCAGTCTCCAAGCAACGTCTTATCAAGAAACCGGCACTGCGCCCACAAATCCATAGGGGATTGAGTGACCGGGAAGCCTGTCAAGATACGCTTGTACTTCGCCAGTTCAGACATCTTGATGAGAGCTTTTGTCCTCGAGGCCTTGGGTGATTTAATTGCGGTAGACTCGTCCACTGCAAGAAGAGCCTGTGATGCTTTAAGAACACCCACTAAAAACTTTTGTCCTTTGACCGTGGACAGTGCTTCGATGTTCATTACCAGAATGCGAAAGTTCTTTGCCGGCTCCATAAAGCTTAACAAGTCCTGCTTCAATGCTCGTGGCGGCGTGGGCCTCCAAATCGCAATCAAAGAATCTTTTCTCACCCGATCAGGCATGTGTGCAGGAATTTCAAGGTTGGCCCAGTTTCGATACACACCCTTGGGGGCGACAACGATAAAAGTGTCGATCTCCCCACACTCTTGAAGCATGGCGGCATTGTCTATGCACACTTTAGACTTGCCCGTACCCATTTCCATGAAGTAGGCCCAACTCTCTTTATCCCAAGAAAGCATCAGCACATCGTGTTGGTGTTGATATGGTTTAGTCTTGTATTCATAGTCTGTCATGCATGGGATTATATGTCCCATGATTTACTATTGCAATTAAAAAAGTGATCCGCTAGTATCGGCGTTGTTAAGAACTTGAGAAATGAGAAGTTAATGAACAGTACAGTTTACGTGACGCAAGAGAACCCCCGTGTGAACATAGTTTCAGCTTCACAATGGGGCGACCTCGAACCCCTTACAAATCCATTCGATCAGATTCATATGAACCCGGCGCGATTGGTTTCGCAAATCAGGCGAAAGCTTCGCGGGTTTGGTGATGATGATTGGCTGTTAGCTATGGGTGATCCAGCGATCATTGGCGTGGCGTTTGCGATTGCTGCTGAATTAAACCGTGGCCGTGTCAACCTTTTGAAGTGGGACAAGATGGAGAAGTCCTATTATCCCGTGAAGATAGGTTTGCGTGGTGGCGGCATTGAGAACTTAAAACCTGACGAGGAGATACGTAGATGAGTAATCAAGACTTGTGGAATACGATTGCCGCTGATGCGGATGCGTTTGATGATGTTACAACGGAAACAGGCCAAGAACTTTCTGGGTTAATTAAGACTGCTCAGTCTGTTGATAAGGAAGTTAAGCTTGCGGAAGATGTGCTCAAAGAAGCAAAGCGAAAGCGGGAGCGTTACTTGTATGACCTAATACCTGCAAAGATGCAGGAAATGGGTCTTGATAAGGTTGAGGTGAACGGTAACAAGGTAAGCCTCTCAACTTTTGTCAGGGGTACAATGCCTAAAGATCCAATGCAACGCGACATTGCGTTTCAACATTTACGACAAATCGGAGCATCTGACTTTATTAAAAATGATGTCAGTGTTCGTTTTGGTGTGAGTGAAGATAATCGTGCAAGGGCAATGCAAGCGGATCTAGAAAACCAAGGTTTTGAAACCGTGGCAAAAACCTGGGTCGAACCCCAAACTCTCAAGAAGCTCATACGTGAGCGAGTTGAGAGCAATCAAGAAATCGACCTAGAAATTTTTAACGCACACATTGGAACAGTAGCTACGATCAAAGGAGAATGAAATGGCTAAAAACGGAAACGGTGCATTACCAGCTGAGTTGGCAGAAGCTTTTGAAGCGGATGTCGGTTATGGGTTTGAAGAAGTAAAATCATCTGATCTTCAAATACCTTTTTTGAGGATTATTCAAGCGTTATCCCCACAATTAAAAAAGAGCGACCCAGCTTTTATTGATGGAGCTTCGCAAGGGGATATTTTTAATACGGTTACTAATAAACTTTGGGAAGCGGATAAAGGTGTTGTTGTTCTTCCTGTGTTTTTCCAAATGAAGCTGTTGGAGTTTGTACCCCGCAACCAAGGGGGTGGCTTTGTCGGAGAACTTTCGGCGGATTCAAATGATGTACGAACAGCCGTGCGGGACAAGGACTCCGGCATGGAGTTGTTGACCAACGGTAACGAACTGGTTCGCACCGCCCAGCATTACATCAAGATTGTGCACGAAGACGGCAATCTTGAGAATGCGATTGTGGATATGAAGAAGACGCAGTTGAAGAAGTCGCGTCTTTGGTTGTCTATGATGATGATGCAGAAGCACAACGGTGCAACACTGCCATCGTTTGCGAACACTTATCGTTTGAAGTCTGTAGAGGACGGTAATGATAAAGGTTCGTGGGGGTCTTGGAGTATTTCTCTTGAGAGCCAGGTTCCTTCGTTGGAAGCCTACAACGATTGTAAAGAACTTCACGGTTCAATCTCTAGCGGGGAGTTGAGCATTGCTCCGCCGGTACAGGATACGGAAGTTATTACCGATCAATCTTCTGACGAAGTGCCATTCTAGGTGCAAGGGTCCCGTGTAGTGCGGGACCCTACTTTTTATGAGTGATTTAGCACAAAGGTTTCACGATCTTTTTACAGGATCACAAGGAGCCCACGGACAGACAGAAGTTTCCGGTCGGCAGCGGAACGGCAAGCAACAGGCAAAATACGAAATTGTCCGTGAACCGTTGACGATTGACCTCATTCAAGATCATTTGGATGGGAAGATTGGCGTTGGGTCAATACCAATTAACGAGACAAACAAGTGTTTATTTGGTGCGCTTGATATAGATGACTACAGTCTGGACCTTGGCGTTTTACTTACGAAGGTTCAACGCTTTAAATTGCCTTTGGTTCTTTGTCGTTCTAAATCGGGTGGCGCACATTTATTTCTTTTTCTTTCAGAACAGGTAGCCGCCGCAGAGGTACGGGATCGTCTTGCAGAATTTGCCGCTGTTATTGGATGGGGGAACTGCGAGATATTTCCAAAACAGGAAGAACTGCTGGCAGAGCGGGGTGATGTTGGAAACTTTATAAACCTACCTTATCAGAACGCAAAGTACACCACCCGGTATGCGTTGAAGAAGGACGAGAAGTCTTTGTCCTTAGAGGAGTTTCTGGACTTAGCGGAAGGCTCTCGTGTATCGTCAGAAGAGCTTTCTAAAATATCGTTGGGAAAGAACGATGAAATCTTACCAAGCGGCCCACCATGCCTTCAACAACTAACAGAGTTTGGCATTCCAGAGGGTGGCAGAAACAACACACTTTTAAACATAGGCGTGTATTACAAACAGGCCTCGCCAAACGATTGGAAGGTGCTGTTAGAAAAACATAATCAGGATTATTGTAGTCCTCCCCTTCCGGCACGAGAGATTGTTTTGATCCAAGAAC
>Ga0080013_1001077_pt1 | contig 37077 bp, 50 predicted proteins | sample ETNvirenome_6_85_FD_69236 | JGI IMG/M metagenome (GOLD analysis project Ga0080013, IMG submission 69236) | Marine viral communities from the Pacific Ocean - ETNP_6_85 (SPADES assembly) (version 2) | ecosystem: Environmental > Aquatic > Marine > Oceanic | place: Pacific Ocean | collected 2013-06-19
ACGAACAGTTTAACCGATTCTTCAATGACTCTGATGTGCTTAAACACTACCTCGCTATGAACTCAAACCTAACAACCGAGCAAATAGACTTGCTTTACTCCACTGAAGGTTTGCGTACAAACTTCCTCGCCCAATACTCAAAACTAACAGACGAACAGTTTAACCAATTCTTCAATGACTCTGATGTGGATAAAGACTACCTCGCCTACAATCCATCCATCAATCCATTACCCGTTAACAAATGGCAAGCAGGGATTTTCAATTGGAGTTGGTGAAGATGGACAGATTCGATATGTTATTCAATGACTCTGATGTGAATAAAAACTACCTCGCCAAAAACCCAAACCTAACAACCGAGCAAATAGACTTGCTTTACTCCAGCGGAGGTGTGCAGAAAGACAACCTCGCCATATACCCAAAACTAACAGACGAACAGTTTAACCAATTATTCAATGACTCTCGTGTGAAGAAAGACCAACTCGCCCAAAACTCAAACCTAACAACCGAGCAAATAGACTTGCTTTACTCCATTGAAGGTTTGAATAAAAACAACCTCGTCCTAAACTCAAAACTAACAGACGAACAGTTTAACCGATTCTTCAATGACCCTCGTGTGGATAAAGACCAACTCGCCCAAAACTCAAACCTAACAACCGAGCAAATAGACTTGCTTTACTCCACCGAAGGTGTCATTAAAAACTTCCTCGCCCGATACCCAAAACTAACAGACGAACAGTTTAACCAATTATTCAATGACTCTGATGTGAGTAAAGACTACCTCGCCAAAAACCGAAACCTAACAACCGAGCAAATAGACTTGCTTTACTCCACTGAAGGTTTGAATAAAAACAACCTCGCCATATACCCAAAACTAACAGACGAACAGTTCACGCGATTCTTCAATGACTCTGATGTGGGTAAAGACTACCTCGCTATGAACTCAAACCTAACAACCGAGCAAATAGACTTGCTTTACTCCACTGAAGGTTTGCGTACAAACTTCCTCGCGGCATACTCAAAACTAACAGACGAACAGTTTAACCAATTATTCAATGACTCTGATGTGAATAAAGACCACCTCGCCTACAATCCATCCATCAATCCATTACCCGTTAACAAATGGCAATCAGGGATTTTCAATTGGAGTTGGTGAGATGAGTCAAGACATACTTTACTATGATGAGGATGGCGACATAATAGGAGATTCGGAATACCTACAAAGAATGCTGAAGGAATCTTTTGATTACCATTATAGAAAGTGGGAAGATGTTAAACCTGAAGAACTTACACTTATTCTGACTGACCCCTCTAAAGGCCCACAACAGGTAATCAAGAGATTTAGGTGGAAAGATTCTTACGATAACAAGGGGAACTTCATCGGAAACCGTCAGCCCAGAAAGTGTCCTACTTGTGCTAAATATGGTTTGGAAAACCATAAGTTGAACAGAGATGATTACAATGATGGGACAAAGAATTATTGGTGGGCTGATTGTGACCATTACTTGTGGGAGCGTTCTGAAAATCGGCACAGAGCCAGACTGTTAAATGGTTATCGCTATAAACAACACCAATTAAACCACCCACCACTTGAAAAGAAAGTTAAGAAAAAGTGGTGGCAGTTTTGGAAGGCAGAGGAGTTTCGTGCGCCTTTCATGGATATTTCTAATTATGGGGAAAAGTTAATTCAGGCTAAGACGATGTATCACGGTCAAGCGTGGAGTGAACACGGTTACAATGATGTTCCTCACAGCGAGTATTGGACGACTTCGTTTGAACACGCTTTAGGCCACGCTTTATTCGGCCCAGACATGGAAGGCGATTCTAAAGCCATTGAGTGTTCAGTTTGCGAAGGCTTTGGTTACTATTTCCCTGACGATGCACCGAATTTAGGGAGGGTTTGTGAATACTGTGTTAAAGGATGGACTATTCCTCTGACTTATGCTGACGATTACATTCCTGCGGGCAAACCTGTGGTGTGGGCTTTGGATGTTTCTGATAATTACATTCCTTTCATTTACGATGGTGAGAATCCTATTGGGGTTTCATATATTTACAATTCCAAAGACTCTGCCGAGTCTTTAGAGTGGTATGCAGTTTCGGATTCTCGTATCATTAAAACTTTGCACAGATGGATTGCAGAGGATGAAGTTCCAGAGATTGTCTTGGAAGATACTTCGGCAGGATATGTATCAGATGAGTCTGTGGTTTGGAAACGCATTGTTCAAGCGTTAGGTCAGTTAGGACAATGATACGAAACCCTTAAATGGTGGAAGCCGCCACATAGTATTGGTAATATGTTTCCGAACAGTCCCGAACTTGATAAAATGATGGAAATGATAAGTGTGAATGACTACGCTTCAGTGGAAGATTACACCTTTGAGTTATTGAATCAGGTCGGAGAGGAGAACCTAATGATAGAAGCATGGGTCAATGATGGGCGAAGAATGGCTATCCGATTTGGTCTTTCGGTGTTGTATTCCGACCCTTCCACCGTTGTTAATATGGACGATATTGGTTCGTGGTTAGGGCGGGCTTCTGAGTTTATTGACTTCCTTCTATATGCAGAAACTAATTACGGCATAGAGGGGTGGACTAACCTTTTCAATTCGGTCGCAGAGAAGCATTACATAGACAATGTTTTAGATTTTGCTCTCATGGATTTCTTTAACGATATGATTTTAACCCCTTCTGTCGCCACCCCACTTCCTGAAGACCTTTCGTTAAATGACTTCTTAGACAATGATAATATGTTTGCAGTTATGGATATTCCTGATATAGAACAAGCATGGAACAATATGGTGAATTCGGGTGAGATGTTTGGTAAAGACTTTGAGAACGCATGGGAATGATATGTTAGCGGGAATGAGAAGGATTAAATACTTTGAGTCCCTATAAGAAGTCATGTGGGATGACGACTTTTATCGCTTCTTTAGAAATTCACGCAACCGCACCAATCCCTTTCGCTATAATGATTCTTACACCTTTAATCTGGATAAGTTCTTTAATCACTTGCCTTTTGAGGCCGAAGAAGAAAAGACTCCAAAGTTCAAAGCCGTCAAGTATGTTACCATAATTGTGAGTGAGGGAGATGATGATAGTATTGACCGAGCCATTAAGATATTAGAGAGTATGCGTTCCACCGTTCCTGACCCTGTTGAAGCCGCTAAGTCTGATACTCAAGATGAGGATAAGAAGTTCGATGAAGATTTCAAGGAAGAAAATCTCTGAGTGTGACTTCGATGGTGGTCTATCGCGATACTGCTTGGAGAGATATTCTTCGCCCCATTTATGGATTACTCTGTCTGCAACCTGTGGTTCTCTTATGGTTTTTTTTTCACGACCCTCTTGAGTGGTGGAATAATTATCTCAGCATTGGTTGGCCCCTAAATATCGTGGGAACGCTTTGGCTTATCCCCTGTTATGCGATTTATGAGAAAGTCGTATTTCCACACCCAGAATTACTTCCTGAAAAAAACGAAGGCTTATTGTAGTTTGGCCGTTGATTTAAGATAGTGATAGCCATGTCTGAAGTCCCACCTGATTTGCTGGAACGAGGTTGGGAGATTAAATCTCTAAATCATTCGGACGATTTAGTTCTCACCAAATTGTTTTCTTTTTCGGATTCAGAGAGGTTTCAAGACTTTTATCTTGGTATCACTCCTATTCAGGCAAAGTTGCATCATCATGGCGAATTGGATATGTATCAAGGAGATGAAAAGGTGCGTTTCAGCACTTACACTCACGATGAAAATGCTCTGACTGACCGTGACTTTAGATTGGCTCGCCAAATTGAAACTTACTACACAAACTTACAAATGCGAGGAAAACCTAAACCTGCATTGTTTCTTGATTTCGATGGAACGGTTAGAGGTGTGGTGGAAGACCCTGCGCGAGCCAAGAAGGGTGGCTTCCGCGCACCATATCATCCTGATGAAGTTGAAGTCTTCCCTCAAGTGGCGGAGATTTTGGAGATGTGGGATGAGCATGGCTACTTTTTAGTTGGTGCTACTAATCAATCAGGAGTTGGACGCGGAGATTTAACCGAAGCCGATGCGGTGGACTGTATCAATGAAACGGTCAATCAGGTTGGGATTGGGTTCCCCGTTTTTTATTCCACCGCCAAGAAAACCGCCGATTACAAACCTGCGATTGGAATGGGGTTGGACGCAATTGAGAAATACGGGCCATTTGACTTGGCTAATTCCATAATGGTCGGGGATAATCACCGACAAGGTGATGAGAACTTCGCCAAGAACTTAGGCATTCAATTTGTTCACGCCAATGACTTCTTTCATTTAACTGCTGAACAACAAGGCCGCCCTAACCCCTTCGCCGCCGAAACCGCCCCCCTACACGGCGAAACCACCGAAGCCCCATATCAAGTGAAGATATATGTTCCCTCAACTGTTCGTGATACACCCATTTCCCAAGAGGAACATGAAACCCGAATAAACGACACTTCGACATTCCTCGCAGGGTTGTTTGGGGGCTACACTTCTGCTGAAGCCACAGGAGGATATTACAGTCAGGATGATGGATTGATTAGTGAACCTGTGGTAGTCATTACTTCGTGGGCTAAACCTGAACTCTATGAGAAACAGAAGTCTTTAATTGAGGATTTCCTGAAAACGAAGCAAAAAGAGTGGGGACAGGAAACCATCGGTTTTGAGTTTGAGGATGACTTCTTTATGTTCCCTGATTTCTCGGCGGAAACGGAATGGTTCAGTAATGCTCAAGAGAACATCAAGAAGTATGTTGAGAATTATTTGAAGTTAGGTAAAAAATTAGGGGCTGGAGATATGGGTGATGATTATTTTGCATGGTTAAAGGAAATGGCGAGCGAATTTAATGTCGAAAAGAATAAATACTTCACTTGCACATCCACTTATCAGGCTCAGAAGAAACAATGTTACTATAATTCATTAAAATACACTTGGGAGAATCCTGACGCTGAATACTTTGAAGGGTGGGTGGTGTCGAGTCGCTTGGGAATACCGATTCGTCATGCTTGGTTAGTTGTGGATGGGAATGTCTATGACCCTACTTTTGAGATTTTCCGAAACGAAGATGATGCTGATATGCTGGTTGACTACGCTTATTGGGGAGTTCCTATACCTCAAATGTTTATCGCCGAGAGGATTGTGGCGACCGAAAAGAGTGGGCCTTATTTGTTCGATTACTTTTTTTACACCTCACCTTATTCCAAAGAAACAAAGGAAACCCGACATTCACGATTTATGGAAGGTTTTATGAGTGATTGATATGAATGCGTGGGGTCAATACAGCAATCCGCCTTCGCAAGAGAGCGCAGAAATACAAGAGTGTAGGAGATTGCACAATCTTTGGCCTAAGTCGGATTTGGCGTTGCCTTTAACTTTCAAAGGCGAGGCTTCTATGGAGTTCGTGGATTGGTATTTTCAAGCCGCTTGGGATGAAGCGGTTGCTCAGAGCCACCTTCAAAAACAGTTTCCTTCGCGAGAACAATGGTTAGCGATGAAAGCGCAAGACCTAAAAGATATTGCAGGGAAGTTTGGACTTACCAAAGGGGGAAAAAAATTGCAGATTTACAGTCGGATTATGGAGCATATACTACAAGACCTTCCCTCCAATATTTACTTGCCTTTGGCAGAATTGGACGAGCGCATTCCTATTTTTCCTTACTCTCTTGACTCTGACCAACTCGCTAAATTATATCTGGACAGTCAAACAACGAGAAAACCGATAAGGGATATGATTAAACACACTTATTTCACACCTGAAACATTCAAACAATTCCTCAAATGGGAAGAAAAGTTTGAAGGGGGAATTCTTGACCAAGATAAAGATGGTTGTATCTTATTGGGACGCTACTTTGCTTACTACTTGGTGAATAACCCACATTTTGATTTGAATTTGCTCCTCTTACGCGACCCTGCCCTGTTGTCACCTAAATTTACCACATCCAAATTCTTTAACCTTTCGGTCAAGGACTCACAGGCTCTCTTGGATAAATCTAATTCTTTACGAGGGCAATTATTGGGAGAAAACGGTTTGATGGGTGATAATGAGGTGTTGGGAATGAGCAACTTGTTAAGCCATAATCAATTACTTACTTTGGAACTTTTACAATTGCTGTTCGGAATCTTCCCTATGGAAGATTTTATGAGTGCAACTACGGGGATAGACCCTGCCGCGACTTCCGCGATGAACCGAGAGTGGTGCGAATCTTTAGTCAAGAATCCTTGTGTTCCCACATCTTTGATTCGCTTGCTGTGTGACCATGAACCCGACTTATTGGACTCGGCACTTCAGAATCCTAACTTATCTTCTGCATTCATTATAGATTTGTGGGAGAATTTAAGCCTCTCACAATTAGAAGAACTGTTGACTCATAATCGCTTTATTCCTCGTGAGTTAATTCACTCGCTGTTTGAAAAAGGAAAAAAGAATGGAAAGGGGGGAAATTGGAAAGGGTATGCTCTGAGTGACGCGGGGGGTGCTACCTCCATTGTCCAGAAGTGTTTGGGACAGTATCACTTTCCTATGTGGGTGCTAAAAGGCTTAAAGCCCTATGACGACCCTGATTATTTCACGGCAGACCATTTATGGACAAAACAGAGAAATGTTCTGGATGAGAGAACCCTCGATGCAGAGATATTAGGGCTTAATCCGAATCGTGAAATCTTAGAATATGTATTAGAACATTTCTCTGTTTTCTTGAAGGGAGGTAGCCCTCGATACACCATCGCTCAGAATCCCTCGCTCTCCATAGAACTTTTGAAGAAATATTACGCCGACTTCGATGCAGATGATGTGGCGAAGAATCCTGCTTTAACCTTAGACTTCATTAAAGCATATTATCAGAATCCAACGATTGATGGATTGCAGGTGGTAGGGCTTCATATCCATATAAGTGAGTTGACGGTTAACTCGGCTATATTTCCTTACGACCCCACCCCTGAGTGGGCTTCAGGACTTTTCAATTGGCGATTCTAATTTTGCCCCTTGCGAGGTGCGAATGCTTAAAGCGTTTGTGTCCCACTAAAGGGTAGGTGAGTTGTATGAGCGATTTGTTTATGAAAAAGAAGATGACAGAGTATATTGAGAACTTCGCTTTCTTCCGTGAAACCTTTATTCGACTGACGGGTGTGGAAGACCCTGAGCAAATTTATGACCATTATTTGAATTTTGAGGTTGAGGTTTGCGCGTGTGAGTTGTGCCGAGCAGATGAGCCACATATTGATATAGATTCTCCTGACGAAGATACTGTGCCTGATTGGGATTGAGGTGATAAGATGGGTGAAGGAAGAACACACATACTCGGTGGAGTCATAGATTATGGTACTCACAAAGAAGGGGTCTGTGCAGATAATTGTTGGTGTAAGGAGGGTGAGGAATGAGTGAAAAGTCCACATCAGACGAAGAAACAACCGAAGGAACAGCCCATGAAGAATGGGTTGGAATGCCTGAGTTTGTGCAACCAAAGCAACGGCCATTTAGTAAGATTACTGTGAGATTTGAAACTGAGGAAGATTTACAAGAATTTGCGAAACTCATTGGTCAGAAATTGACTCCTAAAACGCGAAGTATCTGGCATCCTCATAAACCTCATAGGAGTGGACTTGTGAGGCGGTGGATTGATGAATCCTGAATATCCGATTTATGTCGTTTCTAAAGGCCGATGGGAAAGTCGGTTAACAAGTCGGGCGTTAGAGGAGATGAATGTCCCATATCACATAATTGTTGAAAAGGCGGAATACGATAAATATGCCGCCGTTATAGACCCTGCTAAGATTTTGGTTACTCCTGAAACATACAATCAAGAGTATGATACTTTTTGGCATGATGATGACCCTCGTATCGGACCAGGGGCGGCGCGAAACTTCGCGTGGCAACATTCGATTGATAGAGGTTATGATTGGCATTGGGTTCTCGATGATAATTTGGATGCTTTTCATCGAATGAATCGTAACATAAAGGCCGAAGTTACGAGTGGGACTGTGTTCAAGTGCATGGAAGATTTTGTTATGCGTTACGATAACATAGCCATCGCAGGGCCGAATTACTATAATTTTGCTAAGACGACTGATGCGTTAGCACCTTATGTGAAAAATACCCGAATATACAGTTGTTTGTTTATCCGAAATGATATTCCTTACCGATGGCGCGGGAGATATAATGAAGATACTGACTTATGCTTAAGAGTTTTGAAAGACGGTTTGGCGACTATTCAGTTTAATGCTTTCCTACAAGGAAAGGTTACGACACAACGGATGAAAGGTGGGAATCACGAACAGTTTTACGAGAAGGATGGAACTTATCTAAAATCTAAGATGTTGGAGGATATGCACCCTGATGTCGCCAAAGTTGTGTGGAGATTTAATCGCTGGCATCATCATGTAAATTACAAACCCTTCAAACATATTTCATTGGGCAATCGTGTGGATGATATACCTTTAGAGGTCAATAATTATGGAATGAAACTTCATACTCGCCCCGCTTAACATCACATAACTTAAAGTAGTCCCTCATTTTCATAATTATATGTCTGTTAGGCGTTTTGAGTTGCACGATTACTCGGCCAATTCCCATAAGTTTTGGGAATTGCATCAGAATGGTGGCTGTTGGCATCCTGAATACGGCAGAATAGCAGGGTTTGGAAGGTCTGGTGGACGAAGTGTTGGAAAGGAGAAATGTGATGGAACTTGGAGGAAAACTCTTGGAGGAAAACTCAAGAAGGGTTATTCTGAAATAACAGGTTCTCAACCCATGCAATCTTCATCGCCTTCACCGCCCACCCCTACCCCCTCAAGAATCATTCCAACAGGAGTACCACTGTTGAATTGGAATACTCTTTAAGACTCTGATATGTTGAAATAGTATGTCCCCTGCATAGTAGTATGTATCTAAAGGTTCAAATTCCATACATTTATTCTCTGGCTAAATCTCCTGTTGACCCTACGGTGTGGGATATTATACCCCATAAGGCCAAAGTTCCAGATAAACACCATCTTTTTTGTGACCTTCAATCTTATCAGACCCCCTGGAACCAATTGAATAAAAAGGGGGAAGTGTATGCGATAGACAATGCTCATACTCTTTATCCTGCCTATCGCAAGACTTCCAAGATTAGGCCCAAGATGCTTCCTTCTTCTGGTTACATAGAATTGTTTCACTTGATTAGGCTCGGTGGTTTAGTCCGTTACGGGATGGGTCGGAGTGAGGATGTGGAATTCAACACACCTTTGGTGTCGTGGGATAGTTTGGATAATTCAGAGGCCGAAAGAATCTATGGGGCAAATCTTAAAGAGTTTGCTGGAGATATTTATGAGAAGGTGTATGAACCATTCTTTATTGCTCGGACTAAACCATTATCAGAGTTCATGGAATGGGTTGGAACGCAGAAAGATATAGTTGGAGTGTGGAATGCTAATGATGTTCTCACAGACCGAGTAGCAACGGTTGGAGGAGTAAATTACTCTTACACGACCCCAGATGGTCATCAGTTGCCGATTTTAACGAGAGCCACAATGGTTTTGAGCGAAATTCCTGAAACCACTCCTTTGCTCATTTCTTATGACCAACGAATGTGGGCGAGCGTTCCCTATCAATCCCATCCTGAGTTTAAGCAACCGCGCCAACCCGTTCCCATCCTTTATTCTTATGAATCTGATATTCAAGAAATGAAAAGTAAGTTGGCGCACTCGGATGTGGGTAGTCATCGGAAGTCGCGCCCGCGTAACACCGATTTTGACCCTCCCATCTTGGATTGGGAATCAGTAGGTTTCCCTAAAGTAGCACCTGTGTCCAGAAAAGCCCTTTATGCTCGCCAACCTATTCATTTACAATTCACATACAAGGAATCAGGGTTCATTGATAAGAACCATTTGACGAAGGATTTAGATTTCCTTCACGATGTAATGGAGGAATCCACTAATTATTACGGATGGTTTCGCAATTTGGCTACACCCATTGATACGGGGGCAAAGCGTGTTTCTAATACGAGGCGAGTGTCGGGGGCGATTCGCTCTGTGAGCGATATGTCGCAAAGCCGAGCCGATTTTTCCTCTGAGGGGGAAGTCATAGGCCGCACTTTGCATTATCAATCCACAGGTAAGGCGTATCAGTTTCAGATAGAGTCTGATTTTGGGAAGACAGTGAACCGTCACATTCATTTCCCTGTGGGAGTGGTGAATGAATCTCAATCTGGGCCAGATTGGAAAACCATTAGGATTCCGATAACGAGGACGGCGGTGATGAATGGAAATTCTTACTACACTAACGAACAGAAACTTTACCCTGTTAAGATAGGAAGTCCTGCTGGTGTTGATGTGGTAACAACTCATCCGTATGGTCGCATCGGGGATGTAACCCTCAAAGCCACACAACAAACCCCTGCTGTGGTGTTGGACACCAACTCACCCCTCATTGGAAATATACCCCACCTTGATATAGACAAGGCGGTTAATTATCCTCGTCTAAATTATTCGGCTCAAACTGTGGATTACACTTCCACCCTACTTCGCAAAGGGCTTCCATCATTCGGCCAACACAGGTTTGCCTCGCGCCGTCCAGCAGATAAGAGAATGCCTCACCAAGATTTGAAAGGGATGAATCTTTTGCATCGAATAATGAATGAGTATTTGATACCCAATGAAGTTGAGTTCGATAGTAAGGGAAACCCGTCAGAGTGTCACATCTCGGAGGGAAACCTCGATGATGGAACAGGTATTAGCATTTCTCGTTTGGCTCACTTCTTAGCCCATGATGGATTGTATTTTAATTGGGCCGTCACTTCTGTTCCTGTTAAATCGGGAGAAGCGGTGAGAGTGAGTCAAGACCTCTCTTTCCAATTAAAAACGCTGGATGATTTAGAATCGGCTCTTTCAAACCCTAATAACCCTTTGAATGAGTTGAGTGCCTACCAATTAGACGGCTTGCGAGCCTATTACAAGGTGAAAGACGAAACTTCACTTTTAGGGGGCAATCCTGAATGGGAAAAATACTCTGTAACATTTTACATTAACCCACAGAACGATTTAAGTGTTTTAGTCACATACCCTTCCTTCTTGATGCGGCACATGGATAGCCGCCGATGGAAGGATTTTCTTGTTCCTGCTTTGCATAATTCGTTCTTGCGAGAGATTCTGGAGGATAAGAAATATGCTGGCGAACTCCTTACTTCTAATCACCCCATATTTTTCCTCAATCAGATAGATAGGTATAGTAATTCGTCAGGAGTTATCTCCACCATTAGCGACTATCAGTACGATAATGAAATTACAGGGAACAACCCTGTTAACCAAAAATGGGATAGCCAATATTTTACCAAGCCATTCTCTGCTAAGACTGTCTTTAATGATTTTTGTTACGACATTCTTCATATTAAATCTGGTCTTACCCTTTCTGACCCTCTTAATACTCTGCCCTTTGACTTGAAACGGAATAAACTGACTGTGAAAAGGCCGTTTTCTTATACCAGCATTTTTCCTGTTGTGGGAAAAGAGGTGGATTTCAAGGTAGGTGTGGCGAGGAGCCAATACTATGATGTGAAGGAGCATACTAACAAACGAATGACTTTCAGTTATTCTCCTGTTGCTTCTTATTTTGTGCCTCAAACACCCTCAGAGGAGTTACCTGATAATATCCCTGAGAAGATTTTTAAGTCTATGAATACGAATGCTCGCACTTTCAAGGTTCAGAGAAATAGGGAATGGGGTAATATGACTAAAGCAAAGGATTATACTATCTATTCCTCCATTGTGCTTCCTTTTGAAAACATCAATGAGGAGATAATTATGAATAACTCTCCACAAGACCGAACCAAAGGCGACATCCTAAGTGTATTCGGAGGCATTCAATCGAGATTAGATGCGAATGAGGATAAGACGCGCTTGCTTATGCCTTATGCTAAAGGCCAGAGAATCCAAGATGCCCGAAGCGAGGGCAGAGGAAGTAATTTGCTTTCTAATAATCTCGCTTCATGGTCATTGGGCGTTCCCACCGCTTTTGTTCCTGAAACTTACACATTGTCAGGAATGGAATTGGGATTGTTTAATTGGCCGTTTGGGTTAGATTGAGTTGACGATGCTTAAAGTAATAAAAGATGTGTGCTACTTGTCGGCATGGCTACTGCGGAAACTTTCATTGACACCTTTGAACCCGACTTATGGGCAAGAGAATTGTCTGGACTAATGGATTCGGACGGAAAGCCGCTTAAACATAATTTGAAATCTATGGGTTATGAGGGTGATATTCTGATTCGTTGTAAAATAGATGGCGAAATGAAGACTTGGGGTATTGAGAGGAAAACTTTAACGGACGCTTTGAACTCTTGGATGAACAAGAGGTTGATTAGACAAGTTCACGATTTGAGTGAGCGCGTGGACTATCCCTTGCTTTTCATTGTTGATGAACCCGCTAAGAGAATTTCCAATTCTCCTAACAATCCTTATCGAAAGTTCGCTTCCCACCTTCCTAATTTAGACTCCCATCTTAATCGTATAGCGATGGAAGTGTGTCCCGTCTTGAGATTCCCTGATGAGCCAAGTGCGATTCGGCAGGTTAAAAGTTTAATCAAGCGTATAGAATCTGGCGATTATCAGACGGTGCGCCTCCATTCCCATAAAGTTTCCGAGCCTGATAATGTGGTGGATTTCCTTATGGGCATTCCTAAAGTGGGGAAGAAAACGGCGGCGGAATTTAAGAAGAATTTTACTTCGTTGCCCGATTTGATTAACAGGGTGGCCGAGATTGACCCTTTGATAAGAACCGAACCTGACCGTCAGACGATTAGAGAGTTCTTGACTGAAGATTGGGAACACGAACCCTAATAAGTAAGATGACTTAAATGGGGTTGATTAGTATGATTGAGGAAGATTGCCCCATAGTTCCAGATATTTTAGACATTGAGAATGTAAATGAGTGTGCCGTTTCTAAAGTTCTGATGGATGATTTGCTTAAGGAGTATAACCCTGAGTTGGAAGATAATTACAAAGAGGGGCGCGAGGTGGATATTCGGGTGTGGACTTTGATAAAGGAAATGGAAATGATGATTCAGAGTCCTGATGTGTGGTTTGTTCGACAGTATTGAAGCAAATGCTTAAAGGTAAGTTGTCCTTCTTTAAGTTATGTCGGAATCTGAGAACGCTATGGTATCGCCTGTTATTGTCTGTCCCGCACCCCCACTCAAGAGTATGGTAAGTGCATTGAAGGCGTTGTCTGATGATGCTATCTTGGTCTTTAGTCCTGAAGGGATTACTTCTAAGGTCGTGGACTCGGCTCATGTGTGTATGTTGGAAGTAACACTTCCTAACAAGACATTTACCAGCAATACTTCTGTTGGTGAAACTGAGGTCGCCGTATCATTGGAGAACTTCAATACAGCCTTGAAATTAGCAGGTAAAAAAGATGCCGTCAAGATGAGTTTAACAGAGGAAGATACCTTTTTAGAGTTGGACATTGGAGATATTACCAAGTCTGTGCGCCTATTGGACACTTCATTAGTTAAGAATCCTCCAGCACCGATTTTAAGTTTTGATTTGAGTTATACTCTGGATGCGGATTCTTTGAAGAAGGCTATTACGGCTACTAAGACTGTGGGAGATGTGGTTACATTTCACTTTGATGGGTCGAACACTAAATTGACTATGGATTCCAAGATGGAGAGAGTGGAAGCCCCGTTGGAAACCAGCAACATGACTATCACTTCTAAGGAAGCCGTGACTACTCTTTACTCTGTGGATTACTTAGTTCACATGGTTAAGACATTAGGTTCTGATGTGACTATTTCATGGGGCAATATGAAACCTTTGAAACTCATTTCTGATGATGGTTCGGTAAGTTTAAGTTGGCTTTTAGCCCCTCGCAATAAGAATTGATAAACCCTTGCATTGACTGATGAGGGTTGTATTCATAGGTGTGGTTTATTTAGTATGAGTCGCTATTACAATTACTTCCGAGTTGTTGGGGAATTGGGAAGCGAGCGATAGGTGTAAATATGAGTGAATCAAGCGATGTAGTGATGGCCGAAGAACAGTTACTCCAATCAGGGTTTCAGCCTGTTGGATTAGGCGAAACCATATTCAAGCAACGCTACGCTCGTTCAGATGCCGAGAGTTGGGAAGCGGCGTGTGATAGAGTTGCTACTCATGTAGCACAGGCTGAAAACGGTTCTCGTGAAAAATGGCGAGGTAGGTTTTATCGAAAACTCTCTGAGGGGCTGTTCGTGCCTGGTGGAAGAATCTGGTATGGCTCAGGAAGGGCTAAAGGTCAGTTGTTGAATTGCTTCGTAGTTCCCACCGATGATAGCCGTGAAGGATGGGGGCAAACTGTTAAGGATATGCTTATCATTTCTGGAACGGGTGGAGGAGTGGGAACTAACTACTCTCCGATTCGTCCACGCGGAACAGCCATCAAAGGAACAGGTGGAGAAGCAACAGGAGCAGTATCTCTAATGGAGATTATCAATCAAACAGGAGAGGTGATTAAAGCAGGGGGGGGCAGAAGAACGGCTTTAATGATGTGCTTGAGATATGACCACGCCGACATTATGGAATTCTTGAATGCGAAACTTGACCTTGAAAGATTAAACAATGCTAATGTTTCCGTTTTAGTGGATGATGATTTCTTTAAGCAAGTTGAAAATAACGAAGACATTGTATTAAAGTTCCGTGATAGACCTGTTTTGGATTCAGAAGGTAATGAAAGGACTATTCCTGCACAAGAATTGTGGGACAAGATTATCGAAAATTCCTATGAGTCTGCTGAACCTGGTATTCTAAACATTGGGTTGGCTAATAAAATGAATAACATTCACTATTACAAACCTCTAATCGCTACTAATCCTTGTGGAGAAATTTGGTTAGAGTCTTACGGGTGCTGTTGCTTAGGAGCAGTTAATCTCGCTCAACACATAGAGGGTGGAGAAATGAATTGGGAAGGGTTAGCCGATACTGTTAATGTCGGAGTGCGCCTCTTGGATAATGTTCTCGATGTTAATCAATATCCCATAAAGGAAATTGAGATAAATTGTCAGAAGGTAAGACGGATTGGATTGGGTATAATGGGTCTGGGACACGCATTAGTTAAGATGGGTTACAAATACGGGTCAGAAGAAGGCAACGCCCAAGTGGATAAGATAATGAAGTTCATCAAAGAGAGGGCTTACGAAGCCTCCACATTCCTCGCTGTCGAAAGAGGCCCATTTGAGGCTTACAATGAGAATTTCCTTAATTCAGGTTTTGTTAAAACCCTTCCACGCCGTATTAAACAAAATATTCGCGAGCATGGAGTAAGAAACTGTGCGTTACTTACCATCGCACCAACAGGCACGACTTCTATGGTAATGGGAACTTCTTCAGGTATTGAGCCTATTTTCGCACCTGGTTATATTCGCCGATATTATGATTCCGACAATAAATCTAATGATAGAATCTTGAAAGAGGAAATTGTAGTTGACCCCTTGTTTAAGGAAATTTACGAGGGCGGGGCAGATATGAATTCCTTTGTGGCTACTGAGAACTTGTCTGTGAGAAATCACATGGAAGTTCAAGCCGTGTGTCAAAAGCATATTGATAATTCCATTTCTAAGACGATTAATATTCCAAAGGATTATGCTATTGATGATTATGGGGATTTAATGTTGGAGTTTGGCCCACAGTTGAAAGGGATGACAGTTTATCGTCAAGGCTCAAGAGGTAATGAGCCTTTAACCCCTATAACGGTGGAACAGGCGATTGAGTATTTGGACAAGGAAGAAGCCATTGAAGGTGCGGCGGCTACGGATTGCCCATCAGGAATTTGTGAGATTCCTGTGTCAGTTACAGAGTAAGTCTTAAATACTACTACCCCTTCGCATGGATGATTAGAATGAAGATTCCTGACCGTCTATTAGTGGAAGTGCAAACCGCTACTCCTCAACAAGTAAGAAATCGCATCGGCCCTATTTTGATGCAAAGAGAGGGGTTTCACTACTTGTATGAGGAAGGTGTTATTCAGTATTTGATTCCTGAGTTAAGCGACTTAGAGGATTATCACCATAACGCCAACTATCATCCTGAAGGCTCGCTATACAATCACTACTGTTTAGCATTCGATACTTACTATGCCGTTGAGAATAGAACTGAATTGGGAGCATGGGCTTTACTGTTTCACGATGTCGCTAAATCAGTTGTGGCTGAGTGGAAACCTAAAGAGGAATTTCATACTTACATTCTTCACGAAAAGGTGGGTAGTGAATTGTTCAATGAAAAGTATCGCAACGGTGCAATCCACTTTTCCTCAGATGAAGCAGATGCTTTGGCGTGGGTAATCAAGGAACACAATAATTTCTGTCGTGTGGCTAAACAGAAGAAGTCGCTCGTCATTGTTCATCACCCACATTATGAACTATTGTGTGAAGTAGCGCGAGCAGATGCGATGGAGATAAACCATGATTTCTATTTGGAGAGATTAGAATATTTCGCGGGCCTGAAAAGAGCATTTCCAGAGATGCCTGAGTATTCATGGGACGAGTCATCTTCCCCTATTGTTCCAAAAAGGCATGATTAAATAGTTGGTGTGACTACTGCGAAGATAGGGTGGTTGAGTCAATGGTCGTTAAGAGTGTTTCCAAGAAGAAATTGATGGATATAGGGTTCTCGGAAGTAATGGCTCATTTTCTGGCCGATGATATGAAATTGAACGAGTGGAAAGAACTTCCTCTGAAGGGAAAAAACTCTGGATTCAAAAAGCAGTTTTACAAGAGGATGAAGCAGGGGAGAACGGTGTTGCGAAACCAAGAGCGAACAGGTATAAGTCCACAGGTAAGGCGTATTAATGAGCATATTATGAATGTGGCCTTATTCAATGAGGAAGTTTCTCAGATAACCTACAATCTGATACACTCCCTACCCATTTTAACCCCTGACGCTAAATTTCCCCACATACCCTCGCAGGGGTTGTTCAATTGGGTTAGTTTTGAGGGTGAACCTTATCAGAAACAACAACGAGTCGCTTATGAACAGGCTTTAGGTCTGTTTAATATGGCTCGCTATACCAAGACACTTGACAAGAGAAGGCAGAAGGGAGAAGTGGCTTATGAACCTGATGCTTATCAGGAAATTTACGAAGATTGGCTAAAGCGGAATAAAAACTACAAACCAGAGAATCCCCTCGCATGGGGCGGTCGGAAAAGCAATCCTTATGATTATCGTCATACTCCTACACAGAAAAGTAATCCATATTCAAAGTGGACAAAGTGGGCAAAAAACGAAAATACAAAATATACCATGCCTTCGTGGACTTCGACACCTACTTTTGATTGGAATAATCCGCAGATGAAAAAGCAACGCGATAAATACACCAAGATGTATCAAGAGTATTCCGAAAGTGCGAGGGCTGTGTGAGATTGCCCCCTTGCGAGGGTGGTTAGAATCGGGCGCGAAATCTAAAAGGGATGTTCCCAAAGACTTAAATAAGAATTGCCTATACGGTAGTTTGTCGCCTGACGGGGTGGCAAGGAGATGGCAGAATAAGACCACGCAAGAGGTCTAATGCGCTACTATGGGGTTGTTGTGACCCCGCCAACGGGCAAGTGTCTGAGGTTTGAGGTAACTCTCAATAGTAGGCTGTTGTCGTGAATGGCAAAGGGAATCTTGTCGGCAATTTGAGGGAAGCCCAACCCCCTCTCTCCAACTTCTTAGACTTGGTGCATCTAAGATGACAGACCAAAGCGCACCACCTTACTTTCTAATATAGTGGGTGGCTTTATTTTACTTTACATTGAGGTTTGATTGTGATTGTTGAAGATTTGAATAATGTGGATAAAAAATATCAAATTGTGTATGCCGACCCCGCGTGGAGTTATTACAATGATTCAACGGCCAAATCTGATTGCACTACTGTCAAGGGAATGAGGCGACCACCATATTCTGTATTATCATCTCAAGAAATTAAAGATTTGCCGATTTCAAAAATTGTTGATGATGATGCAATTATTTTGATATGGACTACTGATTATCACATGAAAAGGTGTATTGATATTATGGAAGCCTGGGGGTTTGAATATAAAACAGTCGGTTTTGCATGGCAGAAATTGAATAAAAAAAATGAACCTGTTTGTTTTATGGGAGCATACACTATGAAAAGTGGAATTGAATTGTGCTTGTTAGGAACAAGGGGAAAAAATGCGAGGAAAAAATATCTTGTGAAACATAATGTTAGGGCATTGATTCAATCACAAAGGTCAGAGCATTCGCGGAAACCTAAAGAGGCCATCAATCGGATAGATGAGTTATTTAGTGTGGATAATAAAATTGAGTTATTCGCAAGAGAAACTAATGATGGTTGGGATTGTTGGGGAAATCAAATCGGATATTTTGAAGATAAACAGATTATTCCTAAACGAGAGTGATTCAGACTTCTGGGCCATTAGCCAAGTCAGGATTAAGGCACTCGGCTTTTAACCGAGCGATTCGCAGGTTCAAATCCTGCATGGCTCACCAAGTCTGTATCATAGCGTTCTTATAGTCTGCCCGTTTCCTCTATGGTGAGGTTATCCTATGTGGGAACATCCGAAATTATCTGAAAGTATCAGAAAAGTATTCCATCAGGAAACTAAAAACTTAATTTCTAAGAGAAGTCTTAACGACTCTTTACTACAAGGTGCTAACCGTGAAGCGTATATGCGACACTTAGGAGAAAAAGGCGCAGAAGGCGACACCCTTACAGTTCCTTTGATGGCTCGCTACACCTTAAATGGGATTCTCAGTAATTTTGGTGCGGCCATGAATTACTCTAATCCGAGTTCATTTAACTTACAAGAGATGGTAAAAAGTTCCCCTCCCTTAATGAGAGCCAAAACATTTCATTATACACAATGGATTAATTGGAAATGGCAATACAAAGTTAAATTTGATAAATTTTCTCGGATGCCTTCAGTTAGAGGAAAGGTTTCCGAAGTGGGACTCTATAATTTTCAACCCACTAATGATTCATGGATAGGATGGGATGATTGGATTTACGATGATTGGTATGCAGTTTGCCAATCCACACCCCTTAAGTGTAGGAATTTTGGGGATGCGACAGGTTTATTCGACCAAGCAGGGCAAGGAACACTTCAAAACCATGTTAGAGTGAAATACCGAGCGTTTATTTCCCCTGACCCTATGGAATACTCTTACTTTAACGCCGATTCAGGAGCAGTTTTCGGAGAAATACATTCTGCTCAAAGTGTGAATGCAGGAATAATCGGCCATCAACTTTTAGTGGAAGCAGATGTCGCCACTACTGAGTCAAATTTCTTTCTGCCTCAAGCATTAGAGTCACCAGGTTTCGGTGAAGCCGTTCCTGTTGCGGTCTTTGGGATGGACATCACTAATTTAACGACCAATCGGAAATTGAATAAGGAATTCTCAGTCTATTATGGAGATTCAGGGGGTCAGATGGAACATACTTTTGCTGATGCGGGGTTGTATCAAGTCTTCATTTATTTGAAATCCACCGAAGGGCAAGGCATTACAGTTTCTAAAGCATTAGCGAATCAAATCAGAACGAGGAATGGGAATGCAGGGAAGGCTTCTCATCCTTTGCGATTCTTAGTTTTCGTTTCTCCTTCTCCCGTAGCCAGCACTTCAAATATTACAGTTGATGTGGAAGGTGATTCCGAACCCTCAACTGTTACTACTCAAACTGATACTGTTCAATTGGTGGATAATCGGGAGGCTGATTCTGAACCTGATTACACTTACTTGGTAGTTGTAGGATTGTTAGCAGGAAGCCTTTTACTTTTCGGGAGGGATGAATAATGGATAACTTTACACCTTTCGACAGTTTAACCTTGCGCGGGGTTAATGCGCCGAAGTCCTTTTCGGCTGAATCCTTTTCAACTTCATACAGCGCACCTGCATCTTATATCCTAAGAGGAAAATCCACTTACGCGGTGGGAGCAAGCGGTTGGAATCCTATCGAGTGGAGTAAGAAATGTAACACGGCTTTAGCGACTGAAATCCGAGTGGAAGGAGAGAAGAATGCGAATTTAAGTCGCATTGATACTTCTAAAATGGCTGATGGAACTACGCTTCACACTTTAGTCGTTCCAAAGGGGGCGAAGTTACGAATTCAAGGAATACCTTTAGACACAGGGGCAGAGGATGGAAATTATGATTTCGGATGGAAGTCGGTCACTAAATGGGCGAAAGATGGATTCTCCCAAGACTACCATGTGGCTAATGAGAAGAAGGAATCTTTAACGGGGATGGGTGGGGTTGATGTGTATCGTCAATACTACAATTATCCTAATTTGGCTTTACTCTCGGTGGCTGAGTCTAAGCGACAACATCCTGAGTGGTATGAGAATAATGGGGTTACTCCTGAGCAGTTCGCAGACAACTTAGAGAACATTTACGCTGATATTGGAGAGCAGATGCTCAACATAGCCCAGAACAATCCTTACACTTTACAGACCTTACAAGGAAAATCTAACATTTTCACCTCTGATGGTTCAGATTACAGCCTCAAAGACTCTAATATCACCACCTTTAACCAAGAAGGCTCTTATTTGATTACCTTACGCTACGGTTATGATGCTAATAGTGAAAGGGAAAATGAGTGGTATGCAGGAAAGGCTGGCTTTTGGAATTACGCTACTCGCGGAATCTTAGAAATAGGGAGTTTGTTCGTAGGAGGTTGGATTGCTCAAGGTTTAGTAAAGGGGGCTATGGGATTGAGAGGGGCTTATCTTTCAGGACGCTCTTTAACAGGGATGGCTCGATTAGCAGGAGCAACCACAGTTAGACTTGGCCCAACAGCGACTTCAGCGTTAATTCAGACTTCTATGTTAGGGGCGGAAGTATTAGCGTGGTCTTCCCCCTGGTTATCTCCTATGTTCACAGGGGCTAAGTTGAGTAATAACGACTGTGACTTCCCTGCATCGGGTCATATCCATAACTTTGAAGTCCGAGTTTATGACCCTGCTAAAACGGATGCTTATGGAAATGCTACTTGCCCCACAGGGACACAAAGACCATTAGTGGAAACTAATCCCCCTCGTTTAGCAGATATTCCTTGTTGCCCCCCTAACAGCACATACGAATCCCATACGGGATTGTGTAAGAAAGCAGATGGTTCGGTTGCCGACCCAAGTATCTCAGAAGGGCAATCAGGTGAGAGTGTGAAGTGGTTAGTGGATAATTCTGATTCCACTCCACAATTATCTGTTAAAGTCTTGGGGGCATTAGGCTTGGCGGCAGTTTTCTTAACTCGTTTTTTGCGTAAAAATAGGTAGTTGGAGCAGTAATTCTTCTTAGGGACATCTTAAAATAGCAAGCCTGTTTAATCGGATTGGTGATTAGCCGTGTCTAATCCGTATGAACTTGATGATGATGAATTGCTCTGGAAAATATGGGATTGTTCCTTTTACGGGAAACTCCCATCCATATCGGGAGATTCCGTAGCATCTCTTGTTTTGCCGATGGATGTTGTTTTACATCAAATGGAATGGGCTTTTCCTGAAGATTTGGGTGATGGATGGGTTTTAGACTTGTGTATTGATGATGTTCTTTGGGAATCCATTCCTTTAATGGTGCAACCATCAGGGTATTATTCTTTCAAAACACATAGTAAAGGGGTGTTTCTTCCCAAAGGGACATTGGTTAGCACTCATATTCGATGTATTAGAGAGGAAGAAGAAGGAGAGGAGTATCTTAAACAAGGGTTTGAGGCCCGATATTCTGTATTCTTGTCTGGATTGACGGTAGTATCGAAAAAATTGACTCCCTTGAGTGAAACTTTTTCCAACGAAGGCATCCTGAAATGGAATTGGTTTCAGGATTGGCAAGAGGATAACTCTTGATTCATTCACAAGACGAACACTCATAAGTAAGAACTGAGTAATAATGATATGACCGAATTGTTTATGGTTACAGGAAAAGGTGGAGTAGGTAAATCCACTACAAGTGCCGCTACTGCGATAAAACAAGCCGATTCAGGTAAAAAAGTCTTGTTAATGTCGAGTGACCCTGCCCATAATGTCGGTGATTTGTTACAATGTTCTCTTTCTAACACGGAAAAAGAAGTTATTCCGAATTTGTGGGCATTAGAAATGGATGCTACTCAAAGGGCTTTAGTATTTATGAATTCGCTTAACGAGGCATTTAAGGCCATCTTCAAAAAGGGGGTAGGGGTGGATGTGGATTTGTTCAATGAGATGATTTTACCTGGTTTGGATGAAATTTTCTTTTGCCAGACTGTTTTAGAGGAATTTGAATCGGGCAAATGGGATGTAATTATCGCTGATACCCCTCCAAGTGGTCAAGCCCTTCGTGCTTTAACCACTCCTGATATTCTGGATGCGTGGTTAAGTCGTGTTTTAGCCTTGAAAAGAAAATTTGAAGTAATGAAAGGTGCTATTTTTAAGAAAAAGACAGATGCAGAGATGGAAAATTTGGTGGATAAGATGAAAGAAGATATTAGCAAGTTTAAGGCTATTATATCTTCTTCTAAATCTCAGATAATTTTGGTTACTATCCCTGAGAGATTAAGTGTTATGGAAACGCATCGAACTGTTGAGTATTTGAAAAAGTTGAATCTGGGTGTGTGGGGCATCATTGTTAATAGAATTGTTCCTGATTTTGGGGATGAATGGTCTTCGGACTTGGCCGCCGTTAAATTATTGCACAGCCAACATAAAGTCCATACTGAGTCGTTACAGTTAGCGGCCACGCTCTTAGGTAATATGAATGTTAGACAAATTCCAATGGTGGCGTATGAGCCTGTGGGAATTCCGAATTTAAGGTCGTTCTCTCAATTGATTTGGGGTTAAAGTGATATAGTGTTTGTCATTATGAATGGCTATGAGCCAATTTGTGAAGATGTCAAATGCTGAATTACTTGAACTTGCCGATGATATTGAGTCAGGGAAGGTCTTTACAATGGGTCACATTCCTATGGTTGACCGTGAGATGATTACGAGCATTTTTTCAGATGTGGATTCCTTTGAGCGTGGAGGCTTAATCTATCAGTATTTTGATAAGGCTATTGAAGGAATAACTTTGAACGACTACCCCATTTTCGCGGAATCACAGATTCTTTCGCATAAAGATATTATCCGCACCTTTACCCTTTTATTTACGAGGGGGAAGAAGTGAATGCCTTACATTCCTCAAGATGAGAGGAAAGAGTTAGATGACCTTGCAGGGGCTTTGACCACTCAGTTGCGTAATGGTAATTTTAGAGGACGATTAAATTATTTCATATCTTCGGTTGCTCAAGGATTAATTGAGGCTAATGGGTTATCTTATTCTTTTCTTAATGATTTTATTGGTGTTTTAGAATGCGTGAAATTAGAGTTGTATCGCAGAGTAGCCACCCCTTACGAGGATGATAAAATGGGGCAAAATGGAGATGTTTTTGTTACCCATCCCAAACAGGCTTCGGAATTAGAGAAAAAATTATCTAAGGATAAAGTGAATTTGCAGGACTTTGACTATATGGTGAGAGGGATTCTATGAAGAAGTGGTTGGTTCAAGGTAATCATTTGCACCCTGATATAGAGGATGACTTGTATGTTCAGTTCATGGCAAACTTATTTTCTGCTTTAACAACTGCGGTGTTAATTGGTGGGTATCATCTTTTGGTGCATTTGTAGGTGTTTAGATGAGAAATGCAAACACTTGTAGTAATCCTTCTCACGCTCGGATTGTTGGAGAGGGATTTTGTCGTATCTGTGAAAAAAAGAAAAAGGATGCGGAAAATAAGAAAAAGAAATCAAAGGATGAAAAGTAAATGGTCTGTCAATCGTGCAAAGTCAAGCGAGTGGGTGAAGGGGATAACCTCTGTATTGATTGTATTCGTCTTTCTTCAAGGGTTTGAAACCCCTAACTATAAATGAAAAGTGTCCTTATTCTCAGTGGTTAATATGAGTATGGAACAACAGTATAACAAAACCAGAGGAGTCATTCTTCGTGGAGTTCAATTTTTCTTAGCCTTTGATGCACTTCTTCATTTAGCCGAAGTTGGTTCCGCATATTATGAAGAAGCATGGACAACTCTTGCTTTAACTTCTTTTCACACCAGCATATTTCTTTTAGGCGCATATTTTGTAGGTCACGACCATAAGCATCATCACGAATCACATGACCCCTCTGACACAAATAATGAGAAGTGAGTAAATGGCCTATATGTGTCCCTATTGTTGTTGGCCTTCCATGAGGATAAGTGCGGAACAAGGTGTGGATAATTTGGGTAATCAGTTTTGGCATTCTTATTGTAAGACTTGTGGGACTGAGGCTACCTTTATTAAAAGGAATCTGAAAGAAAATAAGATACAAGGTGAAAAAAATGAGTGATTTACATGATGAAATGGCGGTGTGGCGAAAACATCTGACCGCAGAAAGAATAGCAGACAAAAGAGTTAGAATTAAAGGGAGATGATTTGATGGATGAATACTTTGCCTTAAATGCTCTCTTTGTTACTATTATGACTTTTTTCCTATACAAAATGTATGATATGGTTGGGAAAGTTGTAAATGCTTTGGAAATAGAAGTCCAGAGAAGCCAATACATTTTGCACAACCAACCACCTATAATTTTCCCTAAGATTAAGATTCCTCCACCCCCTCCACCAATTCCTGATGAATGGTTTGAGCGTTTGGAAGAACATTTGTCTAAAGAAGCGGAGATAGATTTATCTGAAATTGAGAAGAAAATTAATGATATGAGTTATGCCCAAATTAAAATAGACAAATTGGATAAGTTTTTCGTTTGGAATGATATTGTGCAAGAATGGCGCAGGAGATAAGCATGGACGCGACTTTAACTTTTGACATTGATGATGTTGAAGATATGCAAGTTTTCCGAGAGTTCGCTCAAAAGGTTGCTTTTGATTACGAGAATGTGTGGATTCGCAAGTCCTCAAGTGGAACGGGTTTTCACTTGAAGATAGCGGGTGCTTCTGAATACGATGAAAGCACAGGTCGAATGATTGTGGGAGATAAATTATTCAAAGCAAAGGATGTTATTGCGTTGAGAAACGACCAAACTCAAGAATGTCGTGGAAGATTAACAGGAGATATTGGACGCTTGAAAGTGGGTCTTCAAGTAGGTCGTTTATTCGGAGTTAAATCGGGAAAGAAAGCAGGAGATTGGTGGCCGATTGAAGCCTTTTTCCGCGATGAAACCATTGTGGATGGAAATTAGAAGATTCATATAGAGAGTGTCCTTAAATTTGGATGATACTATGCTTACATTAAGAGATTTTGGATTTGAGATTTCAGGCACACCACAGATTCCACCCCCTATTTATCGCCAAACTAAGTTATCTGAGTTTAGTGAATTGTTTCCTTCTCCTAATTGGGTCACACTTCAGGAGTTTTGAGGTGAAAAAATGCTTACCATTCACGAAATCAATTTAGCAGGAACAATTTTGATTGGATTAGGATTGATTATTCAAGGTTGGTTTATTTTAGACTTGAATAAAAGAATTACATCCTTAATGAGTAAAGTTTGGTTAGAAAAAGAAACTACTCAAGGCATTCATGGTCTTACAGGAATGGAAGGCAACATTGGTTTAACGGGTGTTTCAGGTTTAACAGGTAAGGAGAGGGATGAATGAGTTATACGAGAATTGGTAATTTTATGATAATGGCTTTCATAGGGGGGTTGGGTTTGTTCAATAGTAGTAAATTGGAGATGCGGCAAAGCGCAAATACCAATGCAGAATTGATTTTCCAAAATGGACAAATCATTTCTTCTGCTATTATTTTTCTTTGTTTCTCAGGTATCGTTGCTGAGTGTTTGGTAATGAGAAAAAGCAGAAAGAAGAAGCCGCGCCCCAAGCCCCTCATTACCATTGATGATGACTTAACAGCGACAGAGTTTTATGATAAGTATGCAGAAGATTCAAGTTCCTCTGATGTGGAGCAAAGTCCTCAGAAAGTTTTCGGAGGGGTGTCCACTACTCAGAAAAAGAAGAAAAAGGCAAAGGTGTAAAAATGCGAGAGAGTTGCACTCCTACCGATTGTTTTTGTGGACATTGTGATGAGTCTAAGGTAACTTACAATATTTGGAAAGACTTAACGACAGAGAGCGACCAATACGGCCAAACGCCTAATTGTGAAATTTGTGATAAAGTCTGGGATGAGTGTAATCCTTTTGAGGGGCCACACGATGCTAACTTTATTCAGGAACATTTTGAGGCTTATTGGATAACTACTGCTATCGCACTTAATTATTTTGGCCCAACTCCGAAGAATCATTCTTTTGTAACTCCTGCTACGATTCACGATTTTACTTTACCCTACACTATTGAGTGTCTTCAGAGTATGAGAGAAAGCATAGATAAGTGGGTAATAGAAATGGATGGTGAGAATAATGAAAAAGATAACTGAAAAAATAACTGTGTGGTTAACCATAATGCTAATAATTGTGATGATGGCTTCATCTTTAGCAGGGTGTGTAACTCCGTTTAGTGATGATGTGGTGGATGAGCCAGAGAGTATGTATGATTACACAACAGAATTCTTCAATGATAGCCATTCTTTTACGAGTCTATTGAGAACGGGTCACATGAATCAATATGTTACAGATTATGAAGGTAATAATTCCACCCTAGTTGTTCACCTTAATTTTACTTATCGGTTTGAAGACCGACCTTTCGGCCAAACGGGTTATGTGAATATCACTTTAGAGCCAGCAGACTCGACAGGTGATGCTTATTACACTCAAGAATGGTCGGGTGCAGAATCCATAGTCAATGAAACAGTTAATTTGATGGAAGTTAATGATACGGTTCAATTGAGGATTCGGGCTGAAGGGAGTGATGGAGGCTTAAGTGGGGAGCAACAAGATTACTATGACTTATATTCCACATATCACTTTAGCACCCTTAACTCAACTATTGAGGGATAGGATGCGTTCTTGTAGCACTTGTGGCGCACCGCCCAATGAGGATGGAGATTCCGATTGTTACTGTGGATATACACGAAATCCTTGTGAAGTATGCGAAGAAGAAGTTCTCGACATAAATTTAGACTACATCATGGACTACACAGGGCAAGAGTTGTTTTGTTGCCCTCAATGTGTTGAGGATAAACAAGAGGAAAAGAAAGAATGGCTCTTTGATTTTCAGATGTCGTTAGAAGGAATACTTGCTGACTTCATTTTGGAGGACAATTGGAAGAAGGCATTACGGTATTATGAGGCTAAATCTTCACTTTAGACCATAAGCCTTTTATACTATCCGTCCCTCCCATAGTTTAGAGGAATTGAGATGACCGCGCAGAACAAAATGAACATGGCTGGAATGACACAGGTGCAAATGCTCCAAGAGCATTTTCAGAACTACGAATCTATTAGTGATGGAGAAGCCCAAATGTATCGCATTCGTAGTCTGCCCCGCCGCATAATGGATTTGAAGAAGAAAGGATATGAGTTTGAGCATCAATGGTCAAGGGATTTAACAGGTCAGCGATATGTGCGCTATGTCCTAATCCATAATCCAATGAGGGAGTGAGAATATGATATTGGACGAGATTAAAACAGAGTCGAAGAATCCGCTTCGCTTGAATTTCAATGATTTTACTCAACCCTACAAGACGGATGGTGGGGTTTCATGTATTCGGAGAGATTCTATTGCCGCTTTCACGACCACTTCTGATGAAATCACGGTTCATTTGTATTCGGGAACAATTTTCACAATTCCTTTGGCTGAGAATGAAACTGATGTGGAGAACATTACTGCTGACTTAACAGGGATAATCCCAGAGAGTGAGAAGGTGAACGAATGAGTAAAGAAATGATAGGGAAAATGTTCACAAATAATCACAATTTCCGTGAGATAACAATAGAGAAGATTTGGATTTCAGACACAGGCACAGTTTTCTTTGTAGCAGGTATGGATTCTTTCACTACTAATGACCTTAACAAACATTGGACACCAATTTCGGAACTAAAGGAGCAGGAGTAAATGCAAACCATTAAGGTCGGGCTTTGCGGCCCTGGTCGCCACGATATTCCTCAAGTGGGGGATAACTTTGTTTTTCCTGCGATAGTGGATAGTCCGATGGATTTTTCATCTCACTATCAAACTTCTATGAAGTTTATTGATAATCTTCCTGATGATACGCACCTGTATCTTTATGTGACAGGGTTGACTCCCGTTTTAACTTCATTCTTATCAGCATGGGTACAGAGAAATGACCAAAGGCGCAGAGCAGGGTCATCCACACTTCCCATAACTTTCTATCACTTTCATCGTGATACTGATGACTATGAGCCTTGTTTGTTTTAGGTGAAAATGTGTTACTTATCTGTGGTTACTGTCTTTCGCCCGATGTTAGACTTATTCACATCTTAATGAAGCCCGCTTTACTATGCCAAGTATGCGGGCGTATTTCGACTAATGTGGGGTTGGATGAGTCCCAACCTAGAAGGTGAGGAATATGTCTTCTTTGAAAGAGTTGTTGGAACTTCGCCATTCAGAAGATTATGAGCGCGACTTCAAGGCTCTCCAAGAGCAAGTGTTACCTTTAATGAATCAGTTGGCTAAGGATAATGCTGAACTGAAGTTGGCTCTGGAGGAAAAACCACTCTCTGATTCAGAGTGGCCTAAAGACCTACGCCCCCATCCAGCGAATTCTCAAGTTCCGATAAGAGAATCAGGGCGGAATGGGAAGGCATGGAAAGATTACTGTGTGCAAATGGAATCAGCGCACATGATAGATGAACTCCGAGAGGTCATTTTGGAAATGTTTAATCAAGGTTTCCTTGATACCGATGTGGTGGATGCTTTGTTTTGCACAGTAAAAAAGGGGCGGCGAATTTCTATCCACAATTATAATGGCGCAGTTATGCTGGATAACAAAGCATAAAGAGCAGATATGATTACTTAGCAATATGTCCGAAGATAACATTTGCTGTCGCCACCCCCATTTGCGTAAAGAGTTAGTTGATGCTATTTCATTGGATTTAATTAGAGGGGTGCAATTTTTACTTCCACATGGAGATTCTAATGAACCGTGTCGAGAAGTGGAAGTCATAGTGGACGCTATCTGTGATGAAAAACCTTATTTCCGCATTCAACCATTTCCCTATGGTTCTGACCCTCGCGAGGATGAGTAGGGTTTGGAATGCGAGTTCAAAGGGAGCGATAGTTTATAGGGGATAAGTGAAAAATAAGTTTGTCCTAAGTGATGGTGATTAAATGACAGAAACAAGATATTGGAAGCGTGTTGGAATGCGGTTGACGCAAGCGATGGCTATGCAAATGGAAGGTAAGATGAATGCTCAAGGTTCTTTCCTTGATGACGACTTAGAGGAATTCACCGCTATTGATGCAAGTTCTTCGGATTATCAGGCAGAAATTTCTGCTCTTTTTGATGCACCCGATGAGTTTGTTGACACAGGCGACCCTCTTAATGGGAGTGCCGCCGTTATTGATATTTCCTATCATTACTATCAGCAGAATCGTAAGCCTCGTATGATGGCTATCCGAGAGGAACTTAAGACTAAGTTTGAGAGTGAAAAGGATAGGGATATTGCAGAGATGATGGTGGAGGACACTTCCTTAGATGTGGATGCCGCAACTGTTAGGTGGGAAAATGAGTTTCCTAATAGAGTCCGTCAAGAAGCCCAACTGATGTGGACGACTGAGTTTGATGAGTATGTGGTTAATCTCCAGACCGAGTATGGTGTAGCAGAACAGTAAGGTGAGCGAATGTCTGCTCCTGATACTGAACCTAAGAAACCTAAGAAACCTAAGTTTCATTCGCTTCCTGCTACCGAAGGTTTGATATTTGATGTTGTCAAATACCTCTTAGAAGGTAATGGCGCGTCAAGTAGTAGGGAGATAGTCGAGCATATTTCTTTTGGATTAAGAAAGAGTCGCCGCCATACTGCTCCAGAGATAGTGGGTGTTCTCCGAAATAGAAAGATGTTCTGTCCCACGACAGGTTATCAAAAGCATAGTGGGAATAGATGGAGATTAGACTTGGTGGAGTTACAACGCTACATCAAATCTAAAGGTTATCAGGACAGAGCCGATTCGTTAGAGTTACCTATTTTAATTCAAAGATTGAAGCGGAGGAATATTTCTTCGACAATTGTTGCTATGAATGATTTACTTGAAAGTCAAGATTCATTAGAAGATGATGAGTTAATCAATAATGTCTATAATTCTCTGCTTTATCTGTGGGGATAGGGCGTAGCCAATGTTCATATAGTCCAACCGCTACATTCGGACACAAAACGGATGTTTATCCTAATAGGAGTGGCTTTTAATGTATTTTCTTAGACAGTATCTCAAAGGGGTCAAGAACTCTGGGACTAAGGATATTTGGACAGGAGATTTTGTTCCTGATGAAGATGAAATCCTTGAAACCTTCGGAGAGAATGGAAAGTTTATTGTCTTTCAAAGGGGAAAAGGAATCAGAGGAATGAAGAAGATTGTCGAATACGGCCCATATATTCCTGAAATATTCGCTGAAGATTCCGCGCCCAGAAACCGACTTTTGGATGGTTTGAAGAAAGACAGCAATTGGATGCCGAAGGTTTTCGCCGCCGAAGGTCGAAGTATCAATGTTAAACAACAGATTGACTTGGAAGATTTGTCTGATGATGATTTGGATGAGTTGTGGGGTTCGATGTTGAATACGCCTGTCGAGTCCGAAGAAGACTTTGATAAGTTTTCAGAAGACACACAAAAAATTCGTAAAGAGATAAATCGCCGTTTGGGAGAACGCAGTTCTTTGGTCACAGAGATGAAATCGGAGATAGGAGATATAGATGGGGTAATGGCTGAAAATGATACTATCAGTAAAGCCTTAGAAGATGCTCAAAAGTTGGTAGGGGATGGTCACACCACTTTAGCCGTTGTGATGGCAGGGGTAACGGGCTTAGTTGTTGGCGGTGTGGCTCAGGAAGTCCGATGGAGTAAGAAGATGTCTGAAGCCGAAGAAAGGTTGGCTCGATTAGAAAGTCAACTTAGCGATTTGGCGGAAGCACAGGAAAGCCGAGCAGAGAGTCGTCAGTATGACCCTCTCTCGACCAGCAATATTTTACACAGATTCAACAGTAGTCAAGGACTTTGAGGTGACTAAATGGGCGATACTCAAGACTTCGATGCGTTAAGGGACAATCTAAAAAATCTTAAAGTTTCATTGGCGAATGAACGGATTAAAGCCCAAGAAAAATTGTTCGTTGATTTCACTCAAAACATCATGGGAATGTCCCCTGAAGATGAGCGAACTGTTTTACTCTCAGAATCTTATATGGTGACGGTGAAACAATTAGCCAATGAAAATGTTTTACTCCATGACCGTTTGCATGATTTTATCAATTCGGATTTTCTCTATACTCTTTTGACTTACAAGAACTTGCGCTATGAGCGTGAGATTAAAAAGTTTCTGAAACACTTGAATCACCTATTAGTCACTACGAGTAAAGAAGGTGAAACTCGTGACTTTAAGAGTTTGGAGCATTTCTTTAACCACTCTATCATGGGGGCATTAGACCTAATAGAGCCTGAAGAAGCCGAGAACAGAGAAGAAATCGTAACGATGATTGTGGATGCGATTGCCCAACCTTTCCGCCCTGTTAACAGATGACCGTATAGCATAGGTTAAATATCATGTCTGCCTACTGATAATGGTGTAAGTATGGCTTTTGATGATATTTTGGAATACAAATCTTCTCGGAATGAAGAAAGACCCGTATTTACATCCAACCCTAAACCTACTCCTTCCGCACCAAAACCTCCGATAGGAAGTTTATTGGGAGATGTGGATGTGAGTCAATTTGCGAAAAGATTAGGTCTAAATGATGATTTAACTCAACAGGTTCTCGTTCCGTTATTGGCTATTTTGGATAAGCATGGGGGGAGGGTTATTGACCCTGAAAGCCCCACCACTCAAACTTTAGTTTCTCTTTCGACAATGGCGAATGAGTTTGGCCCTTTAATTCAAGGTGCATATCAATACTTTTCAGGAGTAAAAACTCAACTCGATGCGGCTGATGCGGCTTTATTGGAAGCCAATGCCGCCGCTTTATCCGCTTCTGAATTGAATACGCTGTTCGGTTCGGATGACGATGTAGGAACGACTATGCAAGAAGAAGAAGTAGCGAAAACTCCTGAAGGACGGCCTGTATCTTTCGGCCCTGACGGTGGCCCCAATCGTGCCGCACCGAAATCACTTCTTGAATTAGGAAAAATAGACTATTATTCCCTTTTAGCCGATGATAATATCACCTCGCAAGGGGTCAAAGGAGGAGGTAGTGATATTTATTCTCAACAGCAAGAGAGGTTAGAGATGGCTACACAAGCGACAACAGGGTGGGAGAAACTTCCTCCGAAAGCATCCACTATTGTACCTGTCAATGCGTTAGCGTCTGAGAATGGAATGAGTTCTGAAGAAGTTAATACAGCCGATAATCAACATAGTGTGAATGGGGGTAAGCCCAATGAGAAGGCGATAAATTTAATGTCCCCAAAATCAGCACAAGTCGTTGATGATGGGCGAAGTGATATTTTAAGTGCTATGCGTCAAGAAACTCAAACTCGTAAAATGTGGTCAAGTGACCCTGCTGAAGCCACCCCCAATATGAGTTCAACAGAATTGGTCGCTCATATTAAGGCCGAAGCCAACCCTGGTCAGGGTGGTCAAACTTCAACTGATGCTCACAGGATGAAAAGACCGACAAGAGGGTTTGATGTGGTTGTAGGGGCTAAAGATGCCTTTAATATTGCAGGAGCAGAAAGTTTAGCCGCTAACGCTTTTAATGTGGCTGGATTAGCCGAAGCGATGGAGGCGGAAAAGGCATCTCATAAAGCATCTCAGAACACTACTTCCACTTCCACAGGCTTAGGAGCAGATTCAAGTTTTATGAATGAGTTAGTTACTTCACAGACAGAAGAATTAACTGCTATGGGAGCCGAAAGTAGTATTGTAACAGGTGTAAGTAATGGGGATTGGACAATTGGTTCAATTAATGATTTGAGTAACGAAGATGTAGGCTTTCAAGGAATTGAATTGGAGATACCTGAATTAGATGTTAGTTTAAGTGATAATTCTGCTACTGTTGATGCTGATGCTGTGGATAGAACACCTAAAAGAAATCAATTTAGAAGTTCCAATTCTTCGTGAGTGTGAGTGGTGTGGCTATTACAGGTGGAAATGCTGTTTGGCGCAGATTTATTGTTAATCAAATGCCTGAGTGGTTGAAGTGGTTAAAGTCAGTTCATTTACCATCCCATTTTCGATTGTGGTCGAAGTATTTGGAAGCGACTACTCCAAAGAATGCCTTCGCTCGGATGAAAAAGGTGCGAGGTGAGGATGAAGAATTACTTTCTTTGTTGTTCGTCCCTCCTGAATCTTTTTGGGAACAATTACAAAGTGAAGTGGGTGAAAGTAAAACAGCCAAGATGTATCGAGTAGCCTTATCTATTACGATGGATGACTTTTTACATGATATTACTTTGTATGCTCAACAGTTTCCTGAAATGAGGCAAATTTATGTTCTTTTGAATACTCATCAGGATTGGTTTGATGAATTTCTTAATTATTTACGCGCTGAGTTGTATGAGCAATGGCACGAAAAAAATCTCTTGTAACTAATGAGCGAGCATTCTTATAGTATCTCGGTTAGTTTTAATTAGGTATCACTATGGTAGCAGTTGGAGATATAGTGGAAATTACTGACCCTAAGTGGGAACAGAAAAAAATTTCCATGCTTGGTAGGCGTTACGAAGTAAAAGATATTCCTGATAAAAGAGGTAACTTTCCTGCTTTGAAAGCGACTCCTCTGAAGTTCAAAGATGCTAAAGGGCCAACCCACCCACTATACAATCCTCAATCCGATGGAAGCACTTGGGAAAGTGTAGGGTTCACTCACAAAGGGAGGACACGAACTATTCCTAAGAACATCTATCAAGTAATTCAATCAAGTGGACAAACTTCCCCTACACCCCCTTCCGACACACCCTCGACAGTCTTCGGAGGTGGGGGTGGCGTTACCCCTACACCCACAGAAGATGAGCCTGATGATGTGCCTACTCCTAAAATGAAAGTCAAGAAAACTTTAACTGTTGAACAACAAGTTGCTGAAGCGGCTGAGTTGTGTCTTCAGATGAGTACACGAAGTAATAATCACTTTGAATCCTATCCTAATGACCGTGAATTAGAATACTCTAAGTTTCCTCGTTATCGTATTACCTTGAATGAGGATAATGCAAAGGGAATGAGTGTCCGACTTATCTTTTCTGCACCCATAGATGAGGTAGCCCCTGTCGCCACTTATGGTGATGAGGAGGGATTTTGGAAAGCCGCCCTTCTAAGTCGGAAGGGGTTAGTGCGCCAATACACTATTGGAGAGGCTGTGCAAGATGTGGTAAATCGTTCCACTAACATTTCTCCACTTCAAATGTTCAAAGGCGGAACGAAATGGAATGAAGGTGGTAAAGTCCGAAGTATCATTATAGATTTTGCCCCTGAGTCATTTGAAGGGTTCAAATCGTCACAAGACCCGACTGAGGGAAAGGATTCCCAAGAAGGAACAGAGGAGTTGAGGCGGGTTATTGAGGATATAGTAGGCGAGAGTCAACCAGAAGACCCTTCTGGGGGTTTCAAAGGATTAAGTTCTCTCTTTGGCGCAGAAGATATGGAGGATTTAAGCACCTATCCTCGTTTAACTGTTAATCTGATTTCCGATGATGGAGAGGAATTTGTTTTAATCCACACATTCCAGAAGGACATAACTTTTAACTTTCCTGAACCAGAGAGTGAAGAAGTCGAAGAAGAAGTAAGTGCTGTTCCGAAGTTTGGGGGGCTAAGAGTGAAATCTTCTATGATAACTCCTAATCGGGGTCAAATTGTTCTGGGCGATTCGGAGGTTAAGACTTCCGCACTTCTTAAATGGGAACAAATCATACAAATACCGAATTACGACCCTATCTCTAACCGTTTCCCTTCCACACAAAAAGGTGCAGGTGATAAGGTTGCTGAGATTCGCGCAGTTGTAGGAATTGACTTTAACCATGACCATCCCGTTTTCAGACCTTATGAGAAGCCTTATGTTGTGGATTGGGATAAAGCCCCATCTATTATGGCGACAAAAGGGACAGGCTATGTGGAAGCAATTTTCATGGTCTATGCTCCTAATTTACCTGAAGGTAGTGTGACTGATAGATTACCAGGTTATTATGGAGCATCAAATCCCCCTTACAATCCTGAATGGATGGACTTCCCTCGTAAGGTGAGCATTATTTTGCCTTCTGCTGATTCCTCGTTTATGCGTATTCCTGATGATACAGGAGATGCGAAGTTAACTGAATGTGATGAGATAAAATTCTATAAGCATAAGATGAAGGTTCGGGATATTCGACTTATGCAAACCAAAATTACAGAAGAACCTAATGAGGAAACTTATGAGATGGAAAAAGTAACAACCCTTCTAACCGCGACTTGGAAGGTGGGAGAGGATTACGAATTCAAAACCAAATCTATGACTAATACCACCAAAGAAAAGTATCAGACTTTCAAGGGAGAACTCACAGGTTTAATCGTCAACCCTAATGACTCGCGTGAACCTGCATTCAATTCAGCAGAGGAGAGTCGCCGTGAGAGGCGACTACGGGCAACAAAGAATACTGATGAGGCGGATATTTTCTTTAACAAAGATGAAAGCAATCCAAACACTTTTGTAATAGTGTTGAAGAATGAAAGTGATACTGCCTATTCAGGTCAAATCATTCGCATCAACTTGGGAGGAAAGACAGATGAGTGAAGACAATCAATTACAATTCTTAGATTCTCGCGTGGATTACTTGGATGATACCTTGCGAGCCATCATTGAGAGATATGGTTCGGATGCGGTGGAGATAATTCAAAATGTGGATATTAAGACGATTAATGCTCTAACCGATAGTGCAGGTAAAAGCAGAAGGTTTATCGAGTTCGTTAATTCTGATGATGAGATGAAAATAAGGAGTAAGGATGCTAACGATGTAATTCATAATCCGACTATTTATGAAAAAATCGAAGGAGAAGATGCTCAGTTAGCCACTTCACAAGGTCAATTGAGAAATTTTAAGGATGGTTCTCGGTTAGAATCCACTTTGAGTAACAAAATCACAAATTTCGGTCTAGGTAGTGGAAGTATTGAATCGAGTGCAATCAGTAAAGAAAACATCAAGCAAATCCGCAAGTATATGGAAGCATTGAGTTCGGTTTTTGGATTTAACTCTCCTCAAGATAAAGAAATGTTCACCGCCGCATGGCTTTCAGAAAACACCACTACCCGTTTAAGTGGAATACCAGGAACAGGAAAGACAACTCTGATTGAATGTGCGGCCATGCTCTTTGGTAACTCTTACGGATTCATATCGGAGCGACACGACCCGAATAATCAGAAGTGGGATGCGAACCGTAGTAATGATGCAATTAGAGAGTGGGAAGACCGCCGATTTCTGGAGAACTCTTATCATTATCCCTTTGACTTTCTTTTGGAACAATATCTTGGCCGTAACTTAAGTTCAATAAATCGTAACAGTAAAATTATGTTTGGATTAGAGGCAGGTATTGGGAGTAGTTTGAATCCTGATGCCTTCCCCGTAGCAATTGAGGCATTCAAGAAGAATATGGTTCTCTTAGTAGGAACTGATGGTGAGCCTATCCGCGAAACAGGAAAATCGGATAGTGAGAAATACACAGAAAAGTTAGGGTGGGTAAGGTGGCCTCCGAAGGATGCCTCATCTGACGATTTCAGGTTTTATCGCTGTGTTTCCATAGATGACTTATTGAGTAAATGGAATGTAGGTAGCACAGGTAATGAAGGGGATGCACTTGTCGCTTTGTATGAAACTAATGGTAAAGATATATTGGATGGTGTAGTGGATTTACTAACAAAGGTCAAAAACAGAGAGATTTCAGAAAGAGAAGCAAGCGGATTATTGTATTCCGACTATCGTATTTCTCATGCTGAGAATACCAATGCAGAAGGCCAAACAACTAACAAAGGAAAAAAGAGAGTCCTAAGTGAAATGCGTAATGAGATAGGTATGGCGAAGGTGGATAAGGATAAGAGAGCCGAGCAGTTACTTTACGGTGTTGATATTACTTCTGAAGATGC
>Ga0080013_1000424_pt2 | contig 37061 bp, 44 predicted proteins | sample ETNvirenome_6_85_FD_69236 | JGI IMG/M metagenome (GOLD analysis project Ga0080013, IMG submission 69236) | Marine viral communities from the Pacific Ocean - ETNP_6_85 (SPADES assembly) (version 2) | ecosystem: Environmental > Aquatic > Marine > Oceanic | place: Pacific Ocean | collected 2013-06-19
GAAGCTCCACTTTTATAATTTGCCGTTTCACGACAAACTTTCTGAGCTTTTAGACTCAACAAATATGCAATCGTTGCAAAAACACGATATAATTAGTGCGTACCCTATAAACTTTTGTAGGGGGATGAGTTGGAAGAATAAGTGCATAATCATGGACGAAGCACAGAACAGTACGTTTAAGGAAATTGTTACTTTGGTTACTAGGCTGGGTAATGGATGTAAGTGTTTAGTGCTTGCGGACCCCGAACAGACCGACCTTACAAATGGAAAAGTTGGTGGGTTTGGGAAGGTCTATAAAGCCTTCGACAACAAAGAAAGTCGGAATCAAGGAATACACACTTTCGAGTTCACTGACGACGACATTAAACGCTCGGAGCTTGTTAAGTTCGTGGTCAAGAAGCTGAAGAACGTTAAATAATGCCAGACTATAACAACAATAGTATAGATGATTTAATAGCACCAATAAAAAAAGGTTCGCTTGGGGTTTCTTCTGTCCCAAGTAGCGACATAGACTTGTTAAAAATTTGCGGAAGTGAAACAAATGACCCAAACAGCTTCTTCCTATACCAAAGAGATAGGATCGTAGATAAGATCCTTTACCCTAACGCGAGAGACGGGGTAGATGACGTTACTTCTTCAAGTCTAAACTATAGCGACTATGACCAAAGAGCTGTAAATTATAATAGCAGCCAAATATATATAGAAAGTAACGCGTCTAGAAATTCTGAGTTTAACCCTAACGGAACATATACGAACATTATACAAAGTGCGTTGGCAAGTCAGGCAAACGGAATACACGAAAACATAATTCAGCTTCCAGTTCAGAGAGTGACAAAAGTAGACGACGATGGAAACGCTGACTATTCCTACTTGGAGCCTTCAGTAAATTATGACTCAGACGGTAAAGAAAAATGCTCAAGGTCCACTAATAACTTATTTAAGTCGTTTCTTGTAGACGCATACGGCGGAAAGGATGCTACTAACTTAGATGCGCCGTTTAATTTCCCTCGCGCAACAGGGACGTATCAGTCTTCAACGTTTCTACACTCTCAAAGTTATAAAACGGGAACAAGCCCAAACGGAGTGACTATATTAAAAAATGACGGATTTTGTTTTATTGCTAGGATAGATGATGCAGGAGAGTATGGGACCCTGCTTTTGAATTTCCAACAGTACCACCCAAAGGAGAATGCGATAACTGGGTACATGATTAACAACCATATCCAAGACCCAAACAATCTGCTAAAGAAACCTAGGACTTTTAAACAACCAAATAGAGACGATAATACAGACAACTATTTTCACGCAGATTCCATCTACTATAAGTCGATGTATAAGAGCATACTGTCTCCAATATCTCTTTATTCCGAGGCAATGTGGAACTACAGCTCTTTTGTTGACAGTAGGGTGACATCCTACCCGATGGGAAGTGATGTAATACAAGACAACACAAACTTAGCTCCGTATATAGAATACATACAGAGTTATAGCAAAAACACAAGCAATCTTAGCGCCGACCTTGCAGAGAACATAAAAAGCGCCACCTTAAGAGAGCCTTTTACAACAGGAGCCACAATACAAACAGTAGTTCCATATGGCGCGAACTTAACAGCAATTACTGCAAGCTCTAGGACTGATGTAACCAACGACCATTTAACATCTGCCTATATATACGAAGGAGATATTAAAGACGGCGGTTTACATGGCGGTTTCAACACTGTTAACGCTGGAAATAATATTAGTGATCAAGTGATATGGAACGCGAATAGTTCCAACGGGGCTACGCTACAAAGCGCAAATCAACGCATAGGAACCTCAACGGGAAGACCTACGGTTTCAAACGTAATAAGGGCAGACTTGAGTTGGCGGCCGTATGAAATTGTAGTTTATAGGGGAACCTTAACTTACGACAAGAATACGGGATTAGAAACTCATAATTCGGAGTATGTTGAATATTTTAGATATAGAACCTTTGATTCTGTCGGGACAAAAGGCGGATATGATAGGGCGAGCGACACTTTTACAGGAGATCTTCATGATAACTCGTTTGAGGCTGAAGGCGGAACGTTAGTGGGGTATAGCTATCCAGTAACAGGGTACACTAACGAAGATGATGGAAATTTTGTAATTAACTTTTCTGAAAATTTCAACGCTTCAGCCTTTACTGTAGAAAACAGGCTAAAAGTTGCTGTCATACAGGACGTGGTAGTAGACAAATCCGTTTCTAGCGATCTAGCCGAATTTACTAGCCCAGTATTTGATGAAAAATTTCCAAACGAAAACAGAGTGTTTACCCCAATATACGAAGACACTTTGCAAATCCATAGTAACGACGAGACCCTTTTCGGTGATATAAATAGAGGATGGGCGGCAATTTCTCGCCCCAATGGATACTACAACACTTATACTTGGTACTATGATGCGGCCTCTGATACTGATAATTTCATCACTAACTTTCGTTGTAGTGATGCGCCATGGGGAAATTATCCATGTTTTAACTCTAATCAGTTTATAAGAGCCCAAGCGGGTGGGATTAGCGAGTCGGAGCTTTTGGTTCCTTCAGAATGGGAAGACCCAAGCTATAGTTGTTATCTTCCGGGAGATACAAACGACAATCCGCCGCGGACGACCCCCGACGAGTTATTTTATTGGGGCGACTACACAATAAACAATAGTCAAGTCAATATAAAAAACCCAGTGACCAATGCTATCATTCTCTATAGCACTATAATAAATAAATATTCCGACAGTAACATAAGAAATTGTTCTATTCCTGTTTTTCCGGAGCAAGACATAACTCAAATGGACGCCAATGGAGTGAATCAAACTATGACTGCTTCTGAGTGGGGATACTCTTTCTCTGATGGTCTTGCCAATAGGAGGACTGTATCGCCTAATTATGGCTATGAGAACGATACAGTTTTTGGAGACCCGAGATGTGTAGCTGGATATATAAATGGGTTTAGAGAGGTTTCTTGGTTTGCTAGGGATTTGGTGGCTTCTGCTAATGGAAGTATCCTGAATGGCTATTCATCTGGATCAGAACCGTTTGAGGGTTTTACATCTAGTTTTAATGGAAAAACATATAGTTTTCCTCCCGCTTGGACCATGCGCGTACAAGTTATAAAATCAAAAGACATAACAGGAATAGGATACAACAATATTAGATGCTCCCCAAATAGGGAGTCTTTCCATACAAAAGGTGTAAATGGTAGTACTCTGAATAATGTTGCGTATCATTGCGGAGAATGTTATGGGAGCAATATACCAGCGGCAGAGTTTGGAGGAAGCTCAGCCAAGCACGAGGAGGTTACAAAAGGATTTGCGCTGACAGACAGGCTGAATGACCATAGGTCGTACAAGAGAATACACGACGGAGGAAATATGTAACAAGCATGCCAGATGTAGACACATACAGAACGACTTACAAAGTTGACAAAGATAAGACTATAGACGGTAAGACTGTTGCTGGATACGTCTCGACCTGTGACCACTGCTTTAGCTGCGAAGATGAAGCTACTGGAACCGATAAACTTAACACTTGGATAGATGGAAAAACAAAGCTAAAATTTTATCCCCATATAACAGATGTTGCTGGAGGAGCGCTTCCGTACCAGTTCCAAGCAAGATCAACTTACTTTGTAGGCGATGATGGCAGCGAAACTCAGGCAGTTAATGTTGATGTAGATGGGAATTTTAACTATGGCACAAATAACCCAGACTGGGAAGATGGGGGAGGATTCTACTTCAAGAAGAGGACGCCTCAGTTTTTCTTCTCTCAACACCCAGATTCAAGCGGAAAAAAGATTTGTAATTATCTTGTAGAAGTAGACTGGGAAGCTTCCCTTGATAACCAGATATTGAATTGGTTTAGGGGGGGTCCGGATAGGATGGCTTTTCTAGTCGTAAATAGACATACAGACCGTAAAGCGTCAAACGACGCGTCTTTTCCTACTAGCAACGGGCCGCAAACCCCAATACAACAATACTATCATTTTTTAAGTAACTCAGGAACGGTTGGTGGGTCAGGAGTAACTGGCGAAGGGCTGAGCACTCAATCTCTTAGCGGAAAGTTCTTTTTTCAAGCTAAGACTTTTGATTCTTGGTGGATAGAGTTTTATGAGTACGCGAGAAGGGGGTACAATCAAAGCTGGGCTAAGAGCAGGGAAAATAACCAAAAAGAAGAGAATCTGTTAAGAGTAGAATATTCTAATATGGACGACGACTCTCAATGGGGCTCTGTAGAACCAAACCATTACGGTCCGGGGAAAGCTACTCCAGCTATAAATTGGTCCAAAACCGACAACGACAATGATTTGTTGTATAATTTCTCCACTGGATACACAAACGCCCAGAGAGATGCGGCAGGAGATCACTTTGTAGACGAAAGCGTACAAAAGCCAAACACACCATTGCCCGAATTAAGAGCAATGGGAATAACGACAAGGCCAACCACGCCAACCTACGAAGCCGGACCCATAGGGGCGTATAGTAACTCTGATTTAAAATATAATCAATTAGGAGGCCCCGGATCTGACGTCTTCTGGACAACTTATGAGGTTCCGCCAACTCTTGGGTGGAATTCTTGCTATGACTTAAATTTGGGGGTTGCTGATCCAATCAACTCTGACTGGATAGCCGGAAACGCAGAAGACCCAGAGCTTAACGACGCTTCTAAACACAATAGTGTCACAGTTACTCTTAAAAAGCATTTAATAGTAGACCCTGCTTTTATAGATATCCCAAGCGAGGACTCAGGTCTAACAAACAAAGGGGTAACCTTTGCGCCGTATTTAGAGTCGGAGTCAACGCTGACCTTTCCGTATTCTGCAAACGACAGGCTTACAGACATGAAGGTCGGCAGTAGAAGCTACGCCTTAGGAGAGATGAAGAATGATAGACTGTCTAAATCCTTTGCTTCGGCCGAGGCTGGCGCAGATTCAATAACCCTTCCGGGAGAATTGTTGACTAGCTCTGGTCCTGTTGAGGCCTAGTGGTTTGAGTTCTAGCAGAGCCGCTTTTACTTGTTCTAGATTTTGTAGGTTGGCTACTTTTTGTGTAAGATGGCTCGAAGGCTCCACCTTCTTCGTATTTTTTAACAGGGGCTATTAGACCGACTCTTGAACTTCTTTGTGGCATATAGTTGTATACACAGAAGAAGTTAGTAAGGCCACAAAACGACACAGTTTCTATGTTCTTGTTCTTCTAGGTCTATTGGATCTTCGTAGATTTTTATAGGTTCTTGTACGGAACACTCTAAATCTATACCAACATCCTCCACCATAGAGAAGTCGTGGTAGTCTCGCTTGCCTCTGTAAGCCAGTACAACTTCCGATTTTCCGTTCTCATTCTCTAACAGGGAGATAAGCTCCTCTACATTCATAATCAACCATATAAATCATACACTAAAATTTAAGTGATAGAATAAAAAAAGGAAACCCCCCTTTCGGGGGGCTTCCATACCTATCTACTATCCAACACTACATATGGGGGATTATCTTATCGGGCAAGCGCCTCCTTCGCATTCGAGGTCTTGCAAAACGTGGCCGTTACCTACTTTAGTAGCAGAGACTTTTTTGACAGCCATAGAAAGTTTCTTATAAGTCTCTTCGTCTATCTCTTCATAAGGAGCCTGATCAAACCCATGATCTTGGTGGAGAAGGAAAGAAACACTTTTAATGTTGTTTTTGTAGTTTTTTCTTAGCCATTCTTTAATCTCCGAGAGCTCCTCTTTTCTATAATATACAGTGCATGAAACCGCGTTGTCTGACCATTCCTTTTGTATCCTTTTTACAAGATCTAACTGGTCAACCGCCTTCATGTCTTTCGCGAGTTTAGCGCTTTTTCCAGCCTGACATGGGAATTCAACAATCACAGTGTCTCGATTTAGGGAGCCATCGAAATTTTTAACATATTCAACATGATAGCTCATTTCCCTGCAGGTTTGTACAAGAGCATCCTCGCTAGACATTCTTACGCGACGAATATAATATTGAGAATAAGCTGGGTGAACTCCGGGGGTCGCCCCAGCAAGAAGGCTCAATGTTCCGCTTGGCTTTACTGTCGTTAGTTTAATGCTTTCCGGCAAACCTTGTTTTTTGCTCCATTCTTTGTCGTATTTTTTGAGAGCCTTGTAGCAGTCGTCTAGCCAATCTAATTTGCCATTCTCGGTGGCTTGGCAGATCCCTGTGATGCCTTGGCCTATCCTAAAGTTCTTATGTACTATTTTATTCGTGTCTTCGTGTATGAAAGGAAGAGCACAGATAGCTTTTTGAGTTTTATAGATTAGGGTCGAACACTCGATTAACTCTTCTTTAGATGTGATGTTATTTAAATAAAGTTCAGCTAAATTACAGCACTCTTTATTAGCGAGAGATATCTCCCCGCATGGATTGGTGCCTTCGCAGTTTTCTTTTGCTTTTTCTCCAGTTCTTCCAAATTTAGAGCTGAGCATTACGTTGAAAAAGCCATAAGGCTCTCCGTTTCCAGCGTAGCCGTCCCAAACCCCTTCTGCAATGTGGTCGTAGCTATCGCAGTAGATAGTGTTGTTGCTCATTGCTCTCCAGTTGGGAATGTTGCCTAAGTCCCATCTTTTGGCTTTGATGTAGAGGTAATCGTCAGGGTCTCCTAGTGCTATTTCAGCAGAGCGTCTAACGTTTCCAGCGACGACTACGGAGCCGATAATATTTGCGATGTCAAGCACGTCAATGCTTCGAAGTTTTTTACCTTCCCTGTCTTTTATGACTCCGGAAATCTTTTCTATTCCGGCTATTAGGATCTCAGGCCCGCTGGCCGTACCTCCAAATCCATTAATAGGTTTACCAGCGCTTCTTACGAGAACTGTTGAGTAGTCGAAAGACTCTCCTGTCACGAAAAACGAGTGTAGGACTTTAGAAAGCAGCCTGACCCAGCCCTCTCTACTGTCCGGAACAATAAAGGCTGCGTCGTTGGTATTCTTGACGGTAATATCGACTCCTCTTTTAATTCTGGGAAGCTCGTGAATGTCTTCTCTCCTAATTGAGTACCCAACACCCCCGCCAAGCATTAAGTTCTCGAATATAAAACAAAAATCATCTGGCTTCTTAATCGCTGTAAACCAACAGTTTAGGAGACTATTTCCGCCAAATCTATCAACCGTAGAAGTCCCTAGCTGCCACAGTCCGCGGCCTGCGAAGTTGCATTTAAGGTTAAAAACTAAATCGAAAAGCCTCTCTGCTTCTTTTTTAGTGTATCCGGCTCCAATTTTTTGAGCTCCATTAATGCATCTAGCTATTGTTTCCGGCCATTCTTCAAGGGTGCCGTCTTCTTTTGCTCTGGAATAGGTTCGTTTATATACGATGTATCCTAGCCCATTGAAGCCCCATTTAGGTTGTTTATTTTTGTATTTTTTAAGAAAGTCTTCTGCGATTACTTTGTGGTCTTGTTTCATTTTCTGTTAAGTTGCGCGTTTAGCGGCTACCCACGTCCAAGTGGTCGTGAACCATATGATACACTTTCAACAAAGTAAAGAAAAAAAGGAAGAATAGGTGAAAATTTTCCTACTGATCCTAACTTTCTGTCCCAGAGTACTGTCTGGGGTTTGGCTTGACGGAAGAGGCGTAGATTTTTTCAAGCTTAAGCTCTAGCTTGTCGAATCTGTCATGAATAACGTCTACGGCGTGGGTTAGGTCGTTTTTCGTGACGTACTCCTTTGGAAGCTCTATGGCTAATTCTGTAAGTCTTTTTGTCACTTCATCATGCTTCTTCCATAGGTCGTCAATGCTTTGAAAAGCTCTTTTAACAATAAGCCCGATCAGGAAGCCCCCTATGACTAGACATGCCTCTATGATGTAATGAATATTCTGATCCATGCTTAATTTTTTTCTTTGATAACCTCAATTTCATAGCTGGTGGCCCCAGACACGAATCCTTCCCAAGTGAGATATTTGACAATATTTACACTAACTAGATCGGGGTTGTGAAAGTCTTTGCAAAAAATTAGTATTTTTTGGTCTTTAATGGAAACCCTACACCCAAAAGCTTCAAAACAATCAGTTTTTTTTACGAGTGTCATAGAGATCGCACGTCGAATATGTCAACTGGCTTATTGTTTCCTTTATTGTCTAGTATTTGGAAAGTCGATGCGTCAAGAACTCCGCTAACAACCCCTGTCCAGTCGCTATCGTTATCTAAGACTAACACTGTCTTTCCGACCATTCTTTTGTTTATTTCTATTTTGTTTTCGTTATCCATTTTTAGGCTTAATGCTATTTAGATAAGTTTGTGCGTTTTCTGCCATTTCATTGTGGAAAATTATTGTTTTTATTAAAGACTCTATTTTTTCTTCGTTTGTCTCTTTTCCAAGTAGCCTCTCCGCCTCTTTTGCTGCGTCTTGATTTGATTTAATAGAGGCTTCTTGGGAAGCGATCATTTCCTCTAGAGACAATTCAGAGCTTTTTTCAGCGAGCTCTGTCACGTTAAAGAAGTTGGTAGACCCTACTCTTTCTTTGATTTGGTCTACTATTGATATGTTTTTTAATTTTGGGGCGTCCATTTAAAGAAGTTTTTTGAGATGATCTTTGCTAATAGCTAAGTTTTCTTCAAGTCTTTTCTTTGTGTCTGTGGGAATGGCATTAGAGAGTCTTTTTGATTTGAAAATATTCTCTATGTCTTTTATGGATTCCCCATAGTAATAGGTTTTTTCTTGTTTGTCGTCTGTTTTTCGCGCTATCCAATAAGCTGATAGGCTTCTATTGTCAAGTATTTGTGAGTTGTAGTCATAGTAAGACATAGAGTCTACGAAAAGCCCATTTTGTGGAAATGGATTTTTTAGAGTCTTCATCTTAGATGTTACACTAAAGAGAGAATACCAATCTTCGACATCGTAATAGTGCTCTCTCATTATATTTAAACCTTCCGCTCTCCAAGGGTTTAATATGGAAGCTGAATGAAGGTGGCCTACTGAGTCTAGGAAGCTTTTTCCAATGGAGCGACTAAGGTGATATATGTTTATATAGGCTAAATACCCATAGTCGAGCCATGTTCTGTCGGAGTTTATAAAGTGGTATTTTTCGAAGTATATTTCTTTTTCGTCCATTTTGTTTTCTTTAAGAAAGGTTTCGAAAAGATAGATTGATCTTCGCATGCAGTGCCTAAAGTGATCTTCCGAAAGAAAATACTTCCTGTATCTTTCGTCCATTATGTCTGCATAACTTCTCGCCGCATACCAGAGGTGATAGGTGTCAAGCTTCTTACCGTCGAATTCAGCTAACACCTGTCTTTCTAGGCCAAGAGCTTCTCTGTAGTATTTTTGGAATATACCTTTGTCATCGTGAAGGCCGGTTGCTTTTGTTAGTGCGTGTACCGAAATACCTTTTATATATCCATAGTTCAGGTCCTGCTCTGAGTGGAATTCTTCGTGTGCGGCTTGACCTTCTGGCCAGCCGCCTTCTATCCCCTTTCTGTAGAATGCTGCTCTGAGAAAAACAGTGCCTGAACCCACTCTGTTGCAGGGACTTAGGACATGGTACTTTTTGTATTCTGACAAATCCATTTCTCCATCGAAGGTACACCATTCATCACAGTCCATTCTAAATAGCCACTCGAAAGTGGACATCTTATTGGCTACTTTGAAAACATCGTTTCTGTGTAGGGCGGGGTCCCAATCCCCTTGGTTTATTAAGTCGTATAAATGTAGGGTGATTTTGTTTTTTGCGCACCACTCCTTTACTATACTGCAGGTTCTGTCGGGGTTTTTTGAGTTGTTTTGAAATACAATCATACCTGCTATGGGTTTGATCGAATCTAAACACTTTTCAATAACCGCTTCTTCATTAGCGGCCATCATCATAACGCATACTTTATTGTTCATAGATAATTTTTAGAAGCTCCTTTTCTGGTGCTTTAGTGGATTTAAATATTATGTTTCTCTTAGTTATTGGAAGCATATGTTTTTTCATGTTCTCTATGGTCTCCTCGGGGGTGAGCGGGATAGATTTGTAATATATTTCTTCTAAGACTTGTAATCTTTTCTCTTTCGCGTTTCCGCATCCGCCGCATGACTTCTGAGCAGAGTTCCATACTTTTATTAGTACTTGGTATTCAGGAAAGCGCTTGTAGATATCGTCATTATCCGACAGAAAAGAAACAAAATCCTCGGCAGATTTAAAACAAAGAGCGTCTTTATACATGCTTTCTTAAAAATGCGTATGCGTTATATAGAAATAGTGTCCACACAAGACTAATGGGAGCGATAGTGGGATAAATGAAAAAGACGACCAAGTGAAACCAAAAAGATATGCATATAGGACAAGTAATTAGCTTCCCAGAAAACTCTTGATTAACGATAGCTGTATACTCCCAATACAATATATCAACTTTGTTGTCGGATAAAAACTTTTCATATTCGCTTATCCCAAAAACATCGTCTAAGGTTTTAACTTTGTTGAGCCTAAGCACTTTGAAATAATCATAAAATGCGTTTGTATCAAACCAAACAATTAGAAAAAAGGTATTGGAGCAAGCCAAGAAGAGTGTGGTTTCGAAGTTCACTCGTTCGTGTTACAAAAAGATACTATAATGTATCTTGTTCCGCTGGTTACGGGTCTAGACCCATGCTTATGGGTTATGTTTCCCGGATGCACAGAGACATCTCCCAGTTCTCCCCTGTGTAAAATATTCTGTCGTTTGAAGTACGTTCCTCCGCCTTCGTAGTCCTTTCCGTACTGGGTCAGATTAGCTACGAAGGTAATTCTAGAGTAGTCGTGATGAAGAGAAAGGTGTGGCTGTCCGTCTGCTTTGTATTTTATAATGAAGTTTTCTCCTCTTAAGCTCTCCCAGTTTTTTCCTTCTAAAGCATAAAAATCCATTGCGGCGGGGTAGCAGTGCTTTTGAAGCACTTTTTCATACATGTCATTCAGGCCCACTGTGTCAAGTAGCATGTCTGTCGTAGGGTAAAACTCATGTCTCTTTTGTGTCCATTTTCCTTCTGTCTCGCATACGTTTATGATTTCTTTGCAAAAATCTTCTGTAAAAAATGGCCACGCAAACACTTGAGTGTGTCCGGGGTAGCCAAGCTCGTCTGCCATAAGGTCCCATTCGTGGGATTTTGCTGCATGTTTTAGATACTTGTCCTCCCACTCCTTTTCTTCCGTCTTTTTATAGTCTCGTATGGTAAGAGCGCCTGATCCGCTGTCTTCTTTTGCTGCGGAAGAAAATCTAGAAGTTATTTCTTTTGGAACAGGTTCTATTTTTTTGACTTTATCTTCTGGTATCTTGTCAAATCCGAGGTCTTTAATTGACGCCGCTAGTGCTGATTGGGGTTGAGACCAATTGGATGACGCGCCCTCTTCCCTAAAGAAAGAGACTAGGGTCAGTCTTCCGTCGTACAGGTCTTTTCCGAAGTAGGTGTCTGATTTATGCCAAGTCGCTGGGTCATACATAACCAGCTTGTTGTATTCGTTTTCTACCTTTCCGATTTCGTTAAAGAGGTCTGGGTCGGCTGCGTCTTCTTTTATTAGGCGCTCATTATCTTCTTTTATTTTAGGTTCATGCAAAATCGTGCCGCCATTTTTAGGGGCGTTTGGGGTTAAGTAGACTAATCCTACATGAGTAAAGCCTTGCTCCATTATGTCGTGGTGTATCCAGCTTGTTCCGTCTTTCTCTGTGCAAAGCTGAAACATCGCTTCAAAATATGTGTCTTTTCCGCTTTTCCACCCCATCAAATCGTATATTTTCGAGGTGTAGTCGTAATATTTGTCTTCGCTTAAAGTGTGGTAAAATTCGGTTCTTATTCCGGGCCAGTTTCCGCCGGTGGGGTGAGTTTCGCAGGGGTAAAACTTTTGTGATAGTGCGAATCTTCTTACTTCATCTGGATCCTCAAAGAAATTTTTAAATTCTAATTTTAAAGGCTTCATCTATTATATACTTACTATCAAAAAGGCCCTAAAATCAAATCTTTATGAAGAAATTTCCAACTTTTTTGACTTGCGCCATGTTATTCGCAACAATTGGGCCGCTTTGAGCAAGGAAGGCTACTTTATCCTTTTGAAATAGTCAACCCCAAAAAACACAAAAAAAGAGCTTGACGGATTAGCAAGCGTCGGATAAAAGCCCTTTTTACTTTAGCGGTGAAATAGCCTAGTGGGGTTAGCCCACTTAAACACGTAAGAGACAACAGGCCCGTAAAAAGACACCAATCAAGAAGGCTAATAACCTTCACGTTATTTCGGGAAAAGGCGGCGTCAGAGATTGGAAAAGCTATAAACTTAAGGCGACCCCCATGGGGGAAGGAAGAAGTTAAGCGTCAAAAGAAAAGTCCCACCGCTTAATAAGTGAAACTTACATAGCTGAATTTGGTTGCGAGCTAGGCTGACAAAATGGCCAATGCGCAGGACTGAAGCGGGTAGATTCAGGTTGCTACAAAAGGCAGAGTCATGTTTTTAATTGACTAGTGCTGAGTTGACTGCTATTACTTTGGCTCCTCCTTGGGGAAGGAAGAAGACAAGCTTCTTCTTTTACGCTCTTCGAGCGTTTAATAAGGGAAATGATTAGTAATAAACAGCTTCTGGATAAAGAGTTAGCCATTAAAGTAAGGGACGCAAGGTGTTCTAGCTCAGTTTTGGCCCTAGCCGAAAGACACATCGGCATATTTAATAAAGTTTATAAAAGCTACTCAAAGCCTTTGTCGGGGGTTGGTTATAGTTATGAAGCTTTTAGGAGTGATATGAATTTGATTGTATTTAAAGCATGCAAATCGTTCAAAGAAGACGGCGGGTCTAAGTTTTCGACTTGGTTATGCAATCACGTTAGGTACTTTTGCCTAAATGAAATAAACAACAAAAATAAGAAAAATAGAATAAAAATAGATTTAAAAAACTTTTTAGAAGATGATGGGGAGCTAGTTTCAGATAGTCAGGCCCAAGCAGAAAAGGTAAGAGGGGAAGTAGAATACATTATGAATCTATTATCGGAAATGAAAGATAAAAGAATTTCGAAAATTTTCAATATGCGTTATTTTGGAGAAACAGACAAAAATAAGCTTCCTTGGTCAAAAATAGGGCAGGAATTAGGTATTAGCACACAGACAGCTATTAATCTTCACGAAAAGGGAGCTAAGATGGTTAGAAACAAAATAAATTGCAGCAATAACGAGGATAAAATTTAATGTTGACTTCTCTAAAAGTATAATCTAGACTAGAGATTCTTATGGCTGATAATAAGTCAAATAACACAGAAGTAGGGGCGCTCTGGAAAAGAGTAGCCAAAACCACAGGTAAGACTTATCTTGCTGGGCACATCACGACCGAAGATCTTGGAGCAGCGGCTCTAGATAAGAAGGTCAAAATCGTTGTTTTTTCCAACAACAAAGAGGGGCAATCTGAAAATGCTCCAGATTTCAGGATGTATCTCTCGAAGATAGGAGAGCAGGCCAAGAAGCCAGAGACCGAAGCTGTTGCTGAGGCCGCCGTTTCTGACTCTTCTGATGGAGATCTCATTTAACTTACCTATTAACTCAGTCTCTTTCGGGCAGGTCTCTATTGGCCTGCTGAGAGAGGCTTTTAATCGAGGACTGTCCCCTTCCCTAATTCCAATAGGGGAGGTGGACTTGTCCACCCAAACCGACGTTTCCAGCGACTTCAAGTCTTGGCTTGATTCCTGCATAAACAAGGGTAAACATTCTCACGACAGAGACGTACCATGCCTAAAGCTTTGGCATTTAAGCGGAGCTCTGGAGTCTGTTAGTAACAAGCACAGCCTCTTGACTTTCCATGAGCTAGACGAACCAACCAAAACAGAAATAAATGCAGCTAAAAACTGCAATTTGATTTTTACTTCTAGTTTCTCTAAAAGTGTTTTCGAAAAAGAGGGCGTGAAATGCCACTTCGCTCCACTTGGTTTTGATGAATACAACTTTCATAAAACTAAGAATCGCCCCCCTAGCGACGAAAGAATAACTTTTAACGTAGTAGGCAAGTTTGAAAAAAGAAAAAACCATGAGAAAGTAATCTCCTCTTGGGTCAAAAAATTTGGAAACAACAAAAAATATTTTTTACAGTGCGCCATACATAATCCGTTTTTCAAAAAGGAGGATAACGAGAAGATATGGGATAGCTTGGGAAGAAAGTCTGGCTTTTTTAATTTGAGTTATCTAGGAGCAATGAAAAAAAACTCTACTTACAACGACTTCCTAAATTCTTCCGATATAGTCCTAGGAATGTCTGGAGGAGAGGGATGGGGCCTTCCGGAGTTTCAGTCTGTTTGCTTGGGTAAACATGCAGTTATTCTTAATGCCTCTTCCTATAGAGACTGGGCTGATGAAAAGTCTTGTGTTTTAGTTGAGCCTAACGGAAAAGAAGAGGTCTATGACAGCGTGTTTTTCAGAAAAGGAGCTGACCACAATCAGGGGAATATATTTAGTTTTTCAGAAGACGAGTTTATCCATGGTTGCGAGCAGGCAATAAAGAGAGTAGAGAAAAGCAGAAACAACCCAGAAGGAGACAGGCTCAAGGAGAAGTTTTCGCTAGCTAACTCGTTCGACAAAATCTTAGATTGCGTAAATGCCTGAATATCTATATGAGAACCCAGAAACAGGAGAAGTAGTCTCCGTTATTCAGGGGATAAACGAAGACCATTCCTACAACGAAGACGGAATTGAGTATCAACGAGTCTTCACTTCTCCTAACATGGCCATCGACTCTGACTATTCATCCCTTTCGGAGAGTCAGTTCGTAGAATCCACCAGAAATAAAAAAGGTACTTTGGGCGACTTGTGGGACGCCTCAAAAGAAGCTTCCGCTAAAAGAGAGAAGGCTTACGGGAAAGACCCAGTTAAGGAAAAGTACTTCAAAAAATATAGCGAAAAGAGAAAAGGCACAAAACACAAAGATGACCCGTCCAGATAGAATATCCTTTGTCGTAGTTACTAACGGCGCTGATCACGAAAAACTTGATAGACTAATCCTAAGCGCAAGCTACAATGGAGAAAGCCATCTTAAGGATTATCAGATTAATGTTTGTGGCGACTTAAGCGGCTACTCAATCAGAGAGGAAAAAGGACAAAAAATAAATTTCATACCAGCTAAGGACTCTGCTGCTGAGGGTAAACTTGGAGAAATGAGAAACTTAGGATGCGAGCACTCTAATTTTGATGTAATTTGCATTCTCGACGACGACTTTATACTTTCTCCAGATTGGGCGAAAAACATACCTCATAGTTATTTTGACGTAATGACGACCCAAGTCAGGCTTCCAGATGGAGGAAGATTTTGGGACCACGCTTGTTTCCAGAGTAAGGAGAAGGGGCATATAATATTAAACCCAGAAGAAAACGACGACAACCTCTATATGTCCGGCGGCACAGCGTGGATGATGAAGAAGAAAGTTTTTGATAAAGTTCAATGGGGCTCCGCTGGAATATACGACGGAGTACAGTCACTAGAAGAGTACAGGAAAGGCAACCATAACGAAGACACCTTCTTTTCCAAACAATGCAGGGAAAACAACTTTTTGATAGTCCATAATCATGATTCTGTTTCTTTTCATGATGACGGAAGATATACTAACATTGGAAAGCTTTGCAACAGGAGAAGAGGAGACAGGGATCAGAGTTGGATTAAAAGCGTAGATTTATCCTTTTCTGCCCCTGTCCTTGCGGAGTTTTGTCAGACTCTTTTTCAAAACGGATTTCAGGCAGAATCTAACGACGTTCTGAGATACGGGCTAGCGAACTTTCCTAATAACTACGATTTAGTAGAGTGTAGTAAAAAGATGGAAATTTTTGCAGGAGTGCTACCTGACTCTAGATACTCTCCGGACGGAGACGAATCATACCACCAAGCCAAAAAGTTTTACTCTATTTATAAAGAGTCTCTGCCAATCATCGAGTAAACCCATGAAAGTGAACGCAGCCATACAAACCTTATGGATAGGGAAAGAGCTTTCCGATCTAGAAAATTTGTGTATATCTTCTTATATCAAGAATGGATACGATTTTCATTTGTATGCTTATGATGAGATTTCTAACGCACCTGAAGACTGTATTATTTTGGACGCTAACTCAATCCTCGATGAGTCTGAAGTCTTTTGCTATAACGTTGGTCAAGGGAAGGGCAGCTTTTCTGCTTTCTCGAATCTCTTCAGATACAAGTTGCTGCTTGAAGAGGGAGGGGTTTGGACAGACACAGATGTAATATCACTAAACAGATTCCCGGAAGACCCTGAGTATATTTTTGCTTCCGAAAAAGACGGAGATAAAGTAGTTTGCTCTTCCAACTTCATTAAAGCTCCTGCTGGATCAGGTTTTGCTAAATATTGCTACGATAAGGCTTCATCGGTAAACAGAGAAACTCTCGAATGGGGGACTATTGGCCCCTCTTTAGTCGGGGAGTCTGTAAAAGCTCATGGATTAAGTGACTTTGTTTTACATTTTAAAAAGTTCAATCATGTACCTTGGTATAATACTGAAGTCTTTTTTATGGGCGATCCGCCCAGCACAGGCGATCTAATCTACGAAACTGTAATGCGAGACAGCTACTGTGTGCATTTATGGAACGAAGTCTGGAGGAGAAACAACATAGACAAGAACAAGAAGTTTCATCCGGGCTGCTTTTTTGAAGTTTTGAAGTCTAAAATAAGATCTAAATAAAATGAAAAACATAGACCTAAAAAGTTTTTTTGAAGAATCTGGTTATGATTGGGAAAATGATATTCCCATCATGAAGGAAATTTGCAAGCTTAGTAAAACTGCATATAGAGAACCTCCCCCAGAAGAGTTTGAATTTACTTACGGAATGGAGCAGCCATTTTTTATAAAAGCTTTTTTGGAAAGCGTATACTGTGAGAAGTTTTTTGAGATAGGAACAGGAAGGGGGACTTGCGCTATGGCGGTTGCTTTATGTGCAGACATGAAAAAAGTAGATAGCTTTGATATTCTTGTTCCAGACGAAAAGAGAGACAACGTAATAAACTTTAGGAAAGAGGAGGCCTCGAATATGGACATTCTGGAGAGATTTAGAGCCTCGGTTCCCTCTACCAACAGCCTGAGTGAAATTAAATTTCATCATGTTTCAGACTATGCTTCCTTCATTCATAATCCAGACAACAAAGACTACTCGGTTTGCTTTATAGATGGAGACCATAGCAATTCTCAAATTATTTTAAACGACTACCTAGTATGCAACAATGTTATGCAAGACGCCAAATCTGCATATATAATTTGGGACGACTATTATCCAGACAAGCATGTTGTTAAGCAAGTTGTAGATAAAATTATAGAAGTTGATAAAAGGGAGTGTACTTTGGTTTCTTTTCGTGGTCATTTATTTAATGATGGCAGCAAAGACAAAGAGGAAGGAGCTGGCGAGGTTATAATGAAACTAAAATGAAAATAGTTTACATTTGTGATAAAAGCACTTTTGATTCCAAAATGTCTAGAGTCAGATTCCATTCTATGGAGGCTATCTCTAGGGCTAGTGATATGCGATGGCTTGGTAGGGGCTGGCATGGATGGGACTCAAACCTGAAGGTAGACGAAAACATAAAGAGAATCAATTTTCACCCAGATCTAATAGTTGGTTACAAGCCCTTGCAAATAAAAGGGTTTTTTCAGTCTAGGTACAAAAAGTGCATTAGATACAACGAAATGTACGATAAGGCATGGACTTTAAAGGAAATAAAAGAAAGCAACGCGGACATAGTTGTTTGTCACCATGAAAACGATTACAAAGAGTATACGACTACACCAGAGCTTGTCGAAAATCTTGTTGGAGTAGATTTTATCAACATTCCCCATTGCGCCGAAAAGACCATATTCAAAGATTATGGACTAGATAAGGAAATTGACTTGTTATTGACTGGGGCCATTTTTGCGGACTCAACGCTTGGTCAGCACTACCCTCTTAGGGATAGAATGGCAGCAAAGATCTTGCCTATCATGGCTCAGAAGTTTAATTGCAAGATATATCAACATCCGGGATATGACTTGGGAGACGCTTCGACTAATAGATACGCAGTAGATTTTGCTAGAGCCATAAACTCTTCTAAGATCTCTGTCACTTGTTCTGGACTACCTAGGAGTAGGTTCGGGAAATATATAGAGATTCCTATGTGCAATACTGCTATAGCTGCAGATATGCCAGATGAGACGCACGATTTCTTTTCCGAGTTTTTAATCAACATAGACATGAAGGATTCGGACGATGAGATAATTTCTAAACTTGAGTACTATATTACTAACCCAGAGAAGCTTTCTTCGAAGACTAAAAAAGGTTACGAGCTTTCCTCGAAGTTTAACCAAGAGTACTATGCTGAAGTTTTCTTAGAGAAGGTAGGAAAACTAATATGAAAGTTTTCCCAATACATGGCAATGAAAACTGGCTTTGCGATAGATATGCTCAAGAGTGGATGAAGCAGAACTCTTCGCATTCCTGCGAATACAATAATTCAAATGAAGCAGATGTTCTCTGGCTTCTCGCACCTTGGGAATGGAGAAACGTTCCAGAGGGATACTTAGAAAGCAAGAAGGTAGTTTGCACTATACACCACATGGTGCCAGACAAAGTCACAGATCAAACTTGGTTAGAATTCAAAGAAAGAGACCAATACGTTGACGCTTACCATACGCCTTGTCAGGCGTCTTATGACCAATTTTCTAGTCACATAGGTGACAAGCCCTGTTTAATAAGTCCCTTTTGGTCTAATGGTTCTGCTTTTTTCCCCATAAAAGATAAAGACGGGCTAAGGTCTAAATATGGTCTTTGGAAAGAGTCTTATGTAATTGGGTCTTTTCAAAGAGACACAGAGGGGAGTGATCTCAAGTCTCCCAAGTTAGAAAAGGGGCCGGATATTTTATGTGACATTTTAGAGAAGATAAAAGAGTCTAAACCAAATTTAGAAGTCTTGCTGGCGGGATGGAGGCGACAATACGTAAAAGGAAGACTTGAGGATGCTGGGATAAAATACAAATATATAGAGCTCCCCCCAATACAGACAATTAACAAACTTTATAACTGTCTAGATCAGTACATTGTAGCCGCTAGATACGAAGGCGGTCCTCAGTCGATATCTGAATGTATAATGACGAAAACCCCAATAGTGTCAACTAGGGTCGGCTTAGCTAGTAAGTTTTTGCACCCTAAAAGCCTTTTTTCCAACTCGGAAGACTTTTTTGAAGCGTACTCTAATTCAGACACCCAAGAGCATGGAGAGGAGGCCTTAGCGCCGCACCTTATGCCTGATGGCTTCGATAGCTTTAATTCGTTTTTTGATTCTTTATGAATTTTGCTAGTTTAGTTGATTGGATCAAAAAGATTGAGGAGCTTGGCTATCCTTGGACTCTTCAAAAAAACCCTAAAGGAGTTAGTAGATGCCTACTTTCGTCCTCCTCTCTGTTCTGTAAACTAGCCAAAATATACTCTAACCACTTTACGGCCGACAAAGAGAGACTCAGAGATACTATTTTATCTTTCTCTAGGGAAGATGGAATGCTGGAAGATATTCCGGGAGACAATAAGGCTATAACCCAATTAAATATAGTTTCAGAGACCAGACAATCCTTTTCGGGTTTAATTAATTTAGGTTTTGAAGTTCCTAAATTCGATTGCTCTTCTTTTTTTAAGGAGCCTTTATATTTTATGAAAGACTCCGAGTGGAGGAATCCTTGGGGGGCTGGCGCACACCTTTCTCATTATCTGTTTTTTATGACTCGCTCTGGTCAGCCGGACAAGGTAGACGAAGTTTTAAAAAACCTCGAGAGGTTCGAGCAGCCAGAAGGCTGGTACTACAAAACATGTCCAGACCCACACACTTTAGTTAATGGGGTAATGAAGGTTATGACTGCTTTTGACGCCGCCAACGTACCCATATCTAAAAAAAATATTAAAGGAATACTTGAGTTTGTTTTTTCTTATACTAACGTTCATGGTGGTTGTGGTATCTATGATTTGGTATATATTCTTGATAGATGTATAGATTTTGGCGTTAGAGTTAATGAGTGCGAAGATCTGCTCCATCTTTGCTACAAAGAGATTTTAAGTCACCAGCAAGCTGATGGAGGATTCTCCTTCAGCAGGAATTGCTGCCAAACCCTTTATTATCTTAAAAAAATATCTGACCCGTACCCTTGCGGTGACATCCATGGCACCACCTTGTTCAGCATGGCTTTAGTTAGAATAGACAATCGATTGAAACTCGGCCTTAATCTTTGTCCGGCAGTAACATGAATGATATTATAGGCATTTGTTTGTTTAAGAATGAGGATATCTACGCGAAAAGAGTAGTGTCTAATATAATCGATTTTTGCGACAAACTAATTATTATAGACAATGATTCGACCGACGACACTCTAGAAATAGTAAGAGACAACTTTTCTAGAAATTTAAAAGTTAAGACAATTAAATGTTCAGACCATACCCAAACCGGTAAATATACTTACGAGTTCTTTAAGACTAAAACTTTCTTGTTCGCTGTAGACGGAGATGAGATATATGACCCAGTGGGCCTCGAGAAAATAAAAAAGAACATAAAAGATGGAGAGTATGATAGTTCTTGGAAAATCTCAGGAAATTCTTTTCACATAAAGGAGTGGGCCAAGGATTCGATGAGCGGGTTTACATGCCCCCCCAATAAGCATGTTGTTAAGCTTTACAATTTCAACGTTATCGACAATTGGACACAAGGGGAAAGGCTTCATGGTTCGGGACACTCTCCTTACCCTTCTTATATAGAAAGTGAAATAGATGTTAAGTTCTGTAACGAAAAAGGGCAACCAGAGAATCAGATAATCCCATGGAGTTTTTCCGATCTTAGATGTCTCCATGTATGCTTCGTGCCTAGGTCTAGTAAAGATTTAGAAGTTAGGGAAAGCTGCAACGTCGACGACGCTAGGTCTTTATCAACTGCCAAGAACCTAAAATACAGACCAGCTCCATCCGGGCACGATTTAGACTACAAGCCCAAAAAGTATGGCGCTGGGCTCCCTCACATAATGTCAATCTCGACGCTAAAAAATTTTTTAATATGAACGATAAGAAGTTTGTTTTTGGCATGTGTCCCAACCGTCATTCTGCTGGAGGGGGCGGAACCAAATTTGTAAATTATTTTTCAGAGAAGCTGGCCGGTAGGAGTTCTTTTCAGTTTCATTACGATGATCCGCCAGACTATGTTTTAATGTTTGACCCAAGGTATTTAGACTTTTCCGGAAATTGGCTTAGCTTAGATGTTTTAAAAGACCTAAAGATAAGAAATCTTAAATGCAAATACATACACAGAATCAATGACATAGGATTTCCCAAAAACAGGCCCAAGGAATATGTTGATGGAGTTGTGGAAATGGCTAATTTGGCCGACAAGGTTATTTACGTTTCCAACTTCGTGAGAGATTATTACAAAGATCGGATAACTACTGAGGGGGAAGTTATTCCTAATGGCGTAGACGAGAGGATCTTTTCAGCGAAAAGCTATGATTTCGCCCACCCCAAACTCGTTACTCATCACTGGTCTTCGGACCCAATGAAGGGCAAAGACCTCTACGATCACATAGACTCTAGAATACCGCATCTAGATGGAGTTGAGTTCACCTATATAGGGAACCCGCCCAAGGGATCCACTTTTAAAAACACCAAAATAGTGGAGCCACTTTCTTCTAACGACTTAGCCGCCGAGCTCAGAGAGCACAATATATACGTTTCTGGGTCTAGGCACGAGCCCTGCGGCATGCATAAGCTTGAAGGGGTTGCCTCTGGCTTGCCTATTATATTTCAAGAAGATAGCGGCGATTGCTATTTGACCTCCGGATATGGACGCGGTTTACGGGATGTTAGTGATTTCGAATCTTGCTTAAAACAAGTTGTCGAAAACCATGAAACTCTTTATAATAAGATAAAGCTGGAGTTTAATTTATTTTTAAACGTTCAGACAGACAAATATTTAGACTTTATATTAAAATGAAATACGTAGTTACAGGAGGCTTTGGCTTCATAGGTACACATGTGGCAGTCACTCTTGTGAAAGAAGGCCACGATGTTTTTGTTATAGATGATTGTTCTTCTAAAAGCGTCCAATCTCCTCCTTGGTCTGATAAATGTGGCTTTATTCAGTGCGACATCGCAAAACCATCTTTTTATGGTAAATTCTTGGAAGGAGCTGATGCTGTTTTTCATTTGGCTGCTAAAGCTAGAGTTCAGCCTTCTATAGCTAATCCTGTTCTTTTTGACCACACTAATGTTCATGGTACGGTTAATTTACTTAAAGCATGCGTTGATGCAGGAGTCAAAAAAGTTGTTTTTAGTTCATCTTCTTCTGTTTATGGAGATGCCGAACTACCCACTTCAGAAAGCCATCGACTTTCTCCCCAAAGCCCTTATGGTTTACAAAAAAAGATAGGGGAAGAGTATTTGGAGCTGTTTACTCAGCTTTATGATATAAAGGGGGTCTCTTTGAGATATTTCAACGTATACGGGGAAGGGATGCCCCTTGGGGGAGCTTACGCTACCGCTATCGGTATCTTCCTTAACCAAAGGAAGTATGATGAAAAAATTACGATATTTGGAGACGGAGAGCAAACTAGAGACTTCACTTACATAAACGATGTCGTAAGAGCTAACATATTAGCAGCGACAACAGACGGACTAGGTGACTATGAAGTTTTCAACGTTGGGAACGGCGACAACTGTAGTGTGAATCGTATAGCTGACTTAATTGGCGGAGATAGACAGCATCTAGACCCTAAAGTAGAACCTAAAGCTACGCTTGCCGACAACTCCAAAATAAGGCAGAAGCTTGGTTGGGCTCCGACACAAAGCGTTGATAAATGGATACCTGAATATAAGAAACTTATTAATTTACCATAAACATTTCATGAAAATATCAAGCTTAGATTCGGCGCTCGAAATTAAAAAAGTGAAAGAAGACAAAACGACAGTAGTGATTACCGGCGTCACAGGGCAGGACGGCAGTAACATGGCAGACTTCCTTCTAAATCTGTTTCCTGACGGCGAGGCTCACATATTTGGCGGGGCCAGAAGGTTAAGCGTTGAAAACCACGACAACATTGAACACTTAAAAGGTAATGATGATTTTTCTTTGATAAACTTAGATATCACTGATTCATCTTGCATCACTAGAGTTGTAAGGGACCTTCAGCCAGACTACTTTATTAATTTTGCAGCCCAAAGTTTCGTTGGGAGTAGCTGGGACCTCCCTAGGCAAACTTTTGCCACTAACGCTACTGCCGTCTTAGACATGCTTGACGCTATCAGACTCTACGCTCCTTCTTGTAGGTTCTACCAAGCGGGTTCTAGCGAAGAGTTTGGAGATGTCGCTTATTCTCCACAGGACGAGAAGCATCCCTCAAGACCAGTCAGCCCTTATGGAGCCTCTAAGGTTGCCGCTAGGGCCTTAGTTAAGGTTTATAGAGACTCTTATAACTTGTACGCTTGCGCTGGTCTTTTATTTAATCACGAAGGGCTTAGAAGGGGAGAAGAATTTGTAACTAGGAAAATCACTAAAGGAGTTGCTAGAATAAAAAACTGTTTAGACAGGGAAGAGTTATTTGATCCGATTCAGCTTGGTAACATACACTCCAAGCGAGACTGGTCTGACTCGGAAGACTTCGTTAAGGGGGTTTGGCTTATGCTGAATCAAAGCAAACCAAAAGACTATGTTTTGTCTAGCAACGAAACTCATGAAATTTCAGAGTTCGTTTATTTAGCTTTTCAAGCGGCTGGAATATCTGGAGAATGGTCGGGCGAGGGCGAAAAAGCTGTTTTTAAGAACTTCCAAGGATTAGAGCTTGTTGAAGTTAATAAGGATTTTTATCGTCCAGCTGAAATTAATTTACTGTATGGAGACTCGACCAAGGCCAGAGAGGAGCTAGGGTGGAAGCCTGAGATCTCTTTTCCCGACCTAGTTAAAAGGATGGTTCATTATGACGTAAATGGTGGTGTTGATCTGTTGTAGATTTCCCTTGACATAAGATAAAGTAGCCTGTAAGCTACCTTTTGTGAATGAAAAAGACAAGCGTCATTACTTGATGGAAAACTTGCTAGTTGACCGCAAGAAGACAAATTTCTTTCACCAAAATAAACAAGCTAAAATCCTAATAGGTTTTTTTCCAGACATAGAGTTTTGGAAGTGGCTTATTTGTAACTACGACGATATGAAGGTTTATACTTTAGCTAATCTGGTTAAGCCAAATATTATAAAGACCCTTAAGTCTAGAGAAAAAATTAAGGCTTTCAGTCTCAAGGAAAGGCAATCGTACACTTTAAGCGAAGAGAAGGTCGGGAACGACGCAATAATAAATAAACCTAATCCAAATAGTGTTTTTGATTTTATAAAAAATGGCAGCAAAAAAGAAGAAAAGTAACGTAGTAGGACTGAACCCAGCCGATCAAATAAGGCAGTATTTATCGGACAACAAAGAATACCACAATGACTTCGCCGAAGAAATTGATTATGTTGTCTCTAGCGGCAGTCTTCTGTTAGACATGGAAATGTCCGGAGGGCTTAGGCCCTCTGTCATAAGAGCTTCTGGCGTGGCAGAAGGCGGAAAGACCTCGTGTGCGTTATCTTTTGCTAGGAACTTCCAAAAAATGGACAACAGCATGGTTGTCTACGTTAAGGCGGAGGGCAGGCTCTCTAAAGAAATGATCGAGAGGGCAGGAGTGGACACCTCTGAAGGCAAATGGTGCGTTAGAAAGACGAACATTTACGAACACGTTTTAAATTTCCTTAGGCATTTAGTGCAGGACAACCCAACGGGATGCAAATATCTGTTCATCATAGACTCGATGGATGCTTTAGTTAGACACTCTGATTTGGATAGGCCTTTCGAGGAATCCAATAAAGTTGCCGGAGGGTCTACTCTTAGTTCTGATTTTTTAAGAAAGATTGCGCTTAGCCTTAGTGTGGGCGGTCACATTTTATTTCTGATTAGTCAAGTTAGAAGTAAGGTTTCAATAAATCCTTATGATAAGGGAGACCCCAGACTCACAAACGCTTCAGGAGGAAACGCGCTTCTCCATTATAGTGATTGGATTTTAGAGTTTCAGCCTAGATATAGCGCCGACTTCATCAAAGAAAAAGATGACCAAGGCAAGGAGGGTATAGTTGGCCACTTTTGCAGAGTCATTTTAAGAAAAACCCCAAACGAAAAGACTGGGTCTTTAGTCAGATACCCAATCAAGTACTTCAGGAAGAACGGCGAAAGCGTCTGGACAGAGCAAGAGGTTATAGATGTAATGACGGCTTTTCACTGCATATCAACCAAAGGCCCTTGGATCGCTTTCTCCGATGAAATGTGCGCGGACTTCGACAAAAATAAGATCGAGTATGAAAAACAGCACCAAGGGATTGAGAAGTTTAGAAAGTATCTAACGTCAAATAAAAAACTTTCAAAGTATTTATATAATTATATTTTAGAGGCTTTTTCGAAATAATATGAACATAAAAATAAACAGACTAATATCACAGGCTAGAATACCCACTAGGTCAAACGATACAGACGCAGGGTACGACCTGTATTCCGCTGTCTACGGAAGGATAGAAGGAAGAACTAGAGGAATAATTAATACAGGGATATCTATAGCTATTCCCGAGGGATACTACGGCAGAATTGCTCCTCGTTCTGGTCTAGCTGTAAAACATGGGATAGATGTTTTAGCAGGGGTCGTAGACTCTGGCTACCGAGGAGAAGTTGGTGTTGTTTTACATAATCTCGGCTACATGGACTTTGAGTACGGCGAGGGTGATAGGGTGGCTCAGTTGATTATAGAGAAGTGCCACGATGTTGTATGGGAGGAAGTTGATAGCGAGAAGGATCTATTTTCTTCTGAACGAGGTGATGGGGGCTTTGGTAGCAGCGGAAACTAATTTTCTTTGAAGCTGTACAATGTAAATGGCAGACTCGTCGGTAAGGATGTAGTTAAGTATAGAATCAATTGGAACAAAAAGTGCAGATCTAAAGTACAGTTTAAAGTTAAGCAATTTTTAGCTCCTTACTGGAGAAACCATATCTGCTTCGAAGAGTTTCCTGTTTTTGGAACTAGACTAAAAGTTGACATGATAAACTTCACAAGAAAAGTTGCTGTAGAAGTTCAGGGCAAGCAGCATTATTCTTTTAACAAGTTTTTTCATGCCAACTCTAGAATGAAGTATTTAGCTTCAATAAAAAGAGACAACCAAAAACATCAATGGCTAGAAATGAATAACATCAAATTAGTTGAGGTCTTAGAAGACGAGGTTGATATTTTGTCTAAAAAGTTTTTTTATGATAAGTTCGATTTAGTCTTGTGATAGTGTAATTACATTTATGTCAGGGTTTAAGTTTCCAAAGGCTATATTGGCCCAGATTAACGAGTGCTCTAAAGGTGGATTTATTCTTTTTACCTTGAATGAGGCTGGCGACCCTATCGTTCATAGCCGTTTCGATGATTCAACTGCTGCTTTAGCCTTGCAATATTATGCCAAGAACTGGACGGAAGTCATTGACGAGCTTAATAATAAAGCTACTTTCTCTAACATAGCCGCAATACTGGAGGATCAAAGCCAAGAAGAGTTTGAAGAAGAAGAATTTGACCCAGAGGACGAGGAAGAAGGGTTGATTTAACTTGACTAGCTCGAAAGCGTAGTTTAGAATCCATTGTTCGATGGAGTTGTATTCTCTTCAAATAGAAAGGCACGTGCTTGGCGGGCTAATTAGAAACCCCAAGTCTCTATACGAAATCGATAGATTCGTTAATGAAGATGATTTTTTTCAGCCGACTCATGGCACTATCTTTTCTGTCGTTAAGAACCTGATACTGTCCGGCAATAACGTAGATAAGGTAGTAGTTTCAGAAAAAATAAAAAACTTAGGTATTTCTTTTAAAGATGACATTAATATCTATGACTACATAGAAAACCTTTGTTTTACCCAAATATCCAACAAAGGACTGATCGACTCATGTCAGGAGTTGTTGAAGCTGAGAATAAGAAGAGACTTAGTCGAAAACGCTGACAAAATTAAAGACTATGTTAAGTCCTCTGGTGCAGATAGCGTCGACACCATAGTTAGTTCTGTTGACAGGATACACTCTGAAAAAATCGATAGCTATTCTTTTTCTGATGAGCCAGTTAATTTATTTGATGGTGTCGAGGAGCTGGTTGAGGAAACCGGCAACAACCCCGAAGAAGAGTCTGGTCTAAAAACTCCTTATCCAGAGTTCAATAGGTTATTTGGCGGACTAAAGCCCGCTAACATATACGCGATTGTTTCTAGGCCAGCTCAAGGCAAAACCACTTGGATAAACGACATGGCCTTCAAGACCTCACTTCTTAACGGAATAAAAGTTTTAGTTCTTGATACCGAGATGAGCACCAGAGAAATGCAGTTTAGAATGACGGCATCTTTATCCGGCGTTCCTGTGTGGCATCTTGAGACGGGCAAGTGGAGAAACAATCAAGAAATGGTCGACAAGACAAGAGCGGCCTTTAAGAAAATAAATAACTATAACTATTTTCATTATCACGTTGGGAACAAAACCATTGATGAAGTTTGCTCAATCATAAGAAGGTGGTACTACTCTAAGGTAGGAAGAGGTGAGAGATGTTTAATTGCTTACGACTACGTGAAGCTTACAGGAGAAAAGGTTGGGTACAATTGGGCGGAGCACCAAGCCATCGGGAACAAGATAGATAGGCTGAAAAAGATATCTGAGGAAATAAACTGTCCAATAGTCACAGCTATGCAAATGAACAGGGCCGGAGAAACCTTCAACAGAAAGGCGTCTGATTTGGTCGATGACGCTTCGGCCATTTCGCTTTCAGACAGATTGCAATGGTTTGCTAGCTTTGTGGCAATATTCAGAAGAAAGACAATTGACGAGATAGCGTTAGACGGAGAACAATTCGGAACGCATAAACTCATACCTTTGAAGACGCGATTTCAAGGCAAGGATGCAGCAGGACACCACGACTTAATTAAAAGGACAACTGAAGATGGCTCAGAAAAATATGCTAACAACTATTTGAATTTTGAAGTTGATAACTTCGATATAAAAGAGCAAGGTTCCTTAAGGAGTGTCGTCGAGGCCGCGAGGGAGATACACGACCTAGACGATTCTAGCGAAGCAGACGGAGAACTACTATGAGCCAAGACATAAGAGAAATACTTGAGCATATTGGGTACACCAATATTAAAGACTTGGGCAAGGAGTTCAGGATGAGCGCCATTTACAGAGATGGCGACAACGAGACCGTCTTAAGGGTAAAGAAGGATACGGGTTTTTTTACTGATTTTAAGGAGTCTATTTCTGGCCCACTCGAAGACTTAGTCAAAATAACGCTTAATCTAAAAGACGTAAGCGAAGCAAGAAGCTGGCTTAGCGGAAAGATCGACTTAAGCAAGGCTCAGTCCGCTACCAAGTCTAAAATAAGAGAGCAAAGGATTTTTTCAGAAGACCACTTGTCAGCGTTAATAAAAGATCACACCTATTGGACTAACAGGGGCGTCTCAGAAGAGACCGTTAAACAGTTTGGAGGAGGTGTGGTTGCGGCTGGAAAGATGAAAGACAGATATGTTTTTCCAATAAAAAATTATAAAGGCCAAATAGTTGGCTTTTCAGGCAGGGACTTACTTAATAATGAAGAAAACAAGTCTAGGCCAAAATGGAAACACATAGGCGATAAGTCCAGTTGGAGGTACCCTCTTCAACTGAACTACGAATCGATTGTTGAGAGTAAAACTGTAGTTGTTATCGAAAGCATCGGCGATATGCTAGCTTTGTGGGACTGCGGAATTAAGAATTCATTAGTTTCTTTTGGGCTGGATCTTAGCGTTCCATGCTTGAACACTTTGCTCAAGGTTGACCCTACAAAAATATATATTTGTTTTAACAATGACGCCAACTCTTCGGGCGCTGGAAACGCTGCTTCACAAAAACTAAAGAAGAAGCTCCTAAAATACTTTGACCCAAGCCAAGTCAAGGTCTGCACTTTAGAAAAATATAATGATTTTGGTGAGATGCCTCATTCTGAAATAGAGCTGTTTTTTAAGAACCTATGAAAGAACAACCCATAATCGACGTTGACCTTCCCGCGGGGGAACCGCTGAGCAACGAGGAACATATAGCCTTACAATCCTTCGCAAAGAGGAAGACAGGCAATCTGCTTGATTACTATTGGTTCAACTCTGAGTTCACTGCTGATCAGTGCTCTGATATTATTTCTTTGTGCAAGAAGTTTCCTCAGGAGGAGGGCACAACTTTCTCTAAAGACCCTTTACTCAGAAAAAGTACTATTAGATGGATTCCCCCTGCTACCGATAGTCTATGGATATTCGACGCCCTGAAACGACTTTGCCTTGAGGCTAACGAGGTTTGGAACTTGGATCTTGATGGTTTTCTTGAGTCCATGCAGTTTACAGAGTATGAGGGGGAAGGCTCTCATTACGATTACCATATGGATATCGGTGGGGAAAAAATGGGCAGAAAGATGACCATCGCCGTCCTCCTTTCCGACCCCACAACGTTTGAAGGCGGAGATTTTGCTCTTAACTGTGGAGGAGAAGATATAACTTGCCCGAAAGGTCAAGGCAACGCCATATTGTTCCCCTCAATATTACAGCACAAGGTCTATCCAATAACAAAAGGTAAAAGATACTCTTTAGTTTGCTGGATGAACGGGCCAGATTGGAAATGAAGGAAGAAAGAGAGAGAATATTATCCGCTTCCAGAATTAAAACTCTAGAAACGTGTACTTGGTCTTACTGGTGCAACTACCACCTAAAGATCCCCCAAAGACAAAACGAAGGCGCTTTACGAGGCACTATTTGTCATTTGATTTTTGAGATCCTACTTGCCGATAAGCATAGATTACATTACGATGCGATAGTTTTAGGAGGCAGCATTGCTTGTTCCCCTTCGGTAGCTAGGCTTGTTTTGACGAAGCTGAAACGCGACAGGATCAAGCACGATCTTCCCATGGACAGTCAAGTCAATTACGACCTCATGGATAAGATGATAGTCCTTGGCCTTTCCCACGACTACATGTGCAAAGGAGGGAGAATAGACAAGCCAGAATATGAGTTTTTGATAGAGAACTCTTCCCCAAAATATAAAATAAGAGGCTTCATAGACAAACCAGCCGTCTACGATAAGACTAAAACAGTAAAGATCATAGACTATAAAAGCAGTAAAAATAAATTTTCCAAAAAAGAACTTTCCTCAAGCATGCAGGGGATGGCTTATTCATTGGCAGCTAAGAGAGAGTGGCCAGATTACAAGCCTACTGTAGAGTTTTTATTTTTAAGGCATCCAAGGAGCCCATCTCAGACGGTTGAGTTTTCGGACGAGGATTTAGAGGGCTTTGAATATTACCTAGAGCATTGTTTTTCGATAATTAATAATTATACAGAAAAAGTAGCTGTGTCGAGATTCGCGGCTGACCACGATGAAGATAAATGGATGTGCAAGATTGGCTCTTGGAAGTGCCCCTATCTCGAGCCTTATAATTATTATTCTCTTATTGGCGAGGATGGGGAAGTAATATCTAAAAGCCTAAAAGAAGACTTTGACGTAAAGGACGGCCAAAAAGTAGAGACGGGAAGATACAATGGTTGCCCTAGGCATTTCATTCAAAGAGAACCAAGATCCACGAACAGTTCTGATCCATTTTCCGACATAACGAACAAGGAAGAGCCCTCGTTTAAAGACCCGTTTAGTTTCTAGAATGACGCCCCTTTTTAAAAGCCACTACTCCATAGGCAGGAGCATTCTAAATCTTTCCATACTGGAAGATTCTGACAAAGCCGAGGATTCAATTCTCTTGATGAGCAAAAAGGCTGGCCTAGAAGAAGTCTGCCTAGTCGACGACTCAATGAGCGGGTTTCTTGAGGCTTATATGAGCTCTAAAGAAATTGGCTTGAAATTGATTTTTGGATTAAGAGTTACTCTTTGTTCTGATATGCTTAAAAAAAATGAGGAGTCACGATCTTCTAACAGCAAAATTGTTATTTTCTGCAAGAACACAAAAGGCTACAAAACCTTGGTTAAGATTTTCGGCGAAGCTTCCAAAGATGGCTTTTACTATGAACCCAGAATAGATATCCCTAAGCTTAAAGAGCACTGGAATAACAGGGATTTAATGATCTGTATTCCCTTCTATGACTCGTTTCTTTTTAGCAACTTTTTAAATGGTGGATCTTTTGTGCCAGACTTTTCGTTTTGCGAGCCTAAGTTTTTTATTGAAGATAATGAGTTGCCTTTTGATGAGACTCTGTCTGATAAAGTTGAGTCTTATTGCAAAAACGCTCATGACATTGAGAGGGTTAAAAGTATTTTTTATTGCAAAAGATTGGATTTTATTAGTTATTTAACTTTTAAATGCATTAACAAGAGGACTACTTTAAACAAACCGAACTTGGATCATATGTGCTCTGAGGAGTTTTGTTTTGAAAGCTGGCAGGAGGCAATTTAATTGGACGAACATCTTCTAAGATACGATAAAAGCAAGGAGCTTGTTTTTATTGATTGCGAGACAATGAATCTTTGCTTAAACAGGTGCAACAATGTTCCTTGGCAAATAGCCATGCTCAAAGTCAATGGCGACAAAATTGTTGACTCTAGAGACATTTACATAAAATGGGACACAGATATTAAAATATCAAAAGAGGCGGCAGACATTACCAGATTCAACCCCAAAAAACTTGAAGAGAAAGGAGTTTCCCCTAAGTCTGCGTTTGAAGAGGTTGAAAAGTGGCTTTCCTCTTGTGATTATATTGTTGGGCATAACCTTCTTGGTTTTGATGTTTACCTTTTCAGGATTTTGTATAAAGAGTTTAACAAGGTAGACTTGTATCGAAAGCTACCTAGAAAAATAATCGATACTTTCTCAATAGCCAAAGGTATAAAGCTTGGTCTCCCTTACTCCTCTGACGAAGACCTATTAGCCTACCAATACAAGATATACCATACGAGAAAAAAAGGGCTTAAAGCTAGCCTAACGGCCCTAGGCAAAGAAAACAAAATAGAGCACGACTATCAAAGACTGCATGATGCTCTAGTGGACTTAGAGCTTAACTTGAAGATATGGAACATTCTGAAGTGGCAGATTGAAATATGAGACAAGCTATATCATCTCACACTCAGATTGACTTTGACCTCCTTAGGTCCTTTGAGAGGATCGTCGTTTCTGGCCCCCAAAGATCTGGCACCAATTTGACTTCTCAATTTCTTAGCCAGAAGCTCGAGCGCCGATACGTAGATGAACTGGAGTTTGATTTTTATCTGGAGAGTCACTTTATAAACACCCTTAAAGCTAACAGAAGAGTTGTTGTTCAGGCTCCGACTATGTCCCATATCCTTCATCTCGTTGATATCCCTAGCACGTTTGTATTTTTTTGTGTCAGAGATGTCTGTGACATAATTAAATCTGAAGACAATATGCGCTGGTCTGGACACAAGTTTGAGAGGAGGAACTACAGTCAGGATGAGTATTCAGGGCTGCCAATAAGCCAAGCTAAATACAATTTTTGGTTTTTTAAACAAAGACCGCTCATGATTTGCCCGTTTCGCGAAATTCACTTCTCCTCTTTTGTGGGTTCTGATATCTGGATCGATAAGAGGGAATCTGGAAAAACTCAGCCCGACACTTCTTGGAAGCCAGATGCCTCTAACGACAATGGAGAAAGGTGGTCCTACGTTAGAACCGATAAGGGGTGTCAGTCTCTTGAGGCAGTTGACTATTGGTTTGAAGATGAAAAAGTCATCGAATCCTGTAGGGTGTCCAAGATGAAGCAGGCTGCTAAAGGGCAGAAAGGGCAGAAAGGGCAAGCAAACTAAATGAATAGAATCCACGCAGCAGAAAGCGCGACTAATGTGATTGTAGGTTATTTGATTAATCTTTTGTTGGTTCACGTTTTGCTTTCGTTAATGGGCTACGAAGTCAAGCTTCATGAAAATGCCGAAATAGGGCTTGTTATAGCAATAGTGGCTTTTCTTCGCGGCTATACGATACGCTATGTCTTTCATAGATGCTTTAAACCAGATCGTAAAATTCTAGCAGGATGAAATCGTTTATTTCTAACTTTTCTGATTTATCTTTAGATGTTCATGGAGTTAGGTTACCTGACTTTTCGATCGAAGATAAATATAGGAAGAAATTCAAAGTCAGTAAAGACAAGGATAACCATTTCTTTTTGAGGTGTTTGTCTTACGCTGGTTTTGAGGAAAAGATAAAAGAGGGCAAAATAGACCCGAAGGATGCTGAAAAGTATACCAAGAGAGCCAAGCACGAATTGGAAATCATTTTTGATTTAGGCTTTGTAGATTATATGCTTTTGGTTTGGGATGTGATCAACTTTTGCAAAGAGAGCGATATTCCCACAGGTCTTGGCAGAGGCTCTGCTGCGGGTAGCTTAATTCTATTTTTAATTGGCGTCACAGGAATAGACCCAATAAGACATGAGCTTTTCTTTGAAAGGTTCATTTCGAAAATAAGAGCGAAGAAGAAAGTAGTTGACGGCATTACATATTTAGATGGTTCGTTAATGTGTGATGTAGATTTAGATATCTGCTATTATAAAAGGTCGGCTGTATTAGAGTTTTTAGAAAGCAAATTCAAAGGAAGAACAGCTAAGATATTGACCCTCAATACTTTAAGCGGAAAACTCTTAATGAAAGAGTGCGGGAAGGTCGTATACGACAAGAACGAGACTGAGATGAACATGGTCAGCAGTATGATTCCCAAAGTGTTTGGCAAGGTTAGTGACATTGAGGACGCCTATGAAGAAGTTGATGAATTTAAAGAATGGTGCGACACAAATCCCAAAGCCTATAAGATAGCGCTAAAACTTAGGGACTTAATTAAAAACAAAGGAGTACATCCGTCTGGAGTCTTACTCTCTTATGGTCTTCTAGAGGACTCTTGCCCAACTGAACTTTCCTCCGATAAGAATCCAGTTTCTTCGTTTGACATGAACTGGGCTTCTTTGTCTAATGTTAAGCTTGATATCCTTGGCCTTAGAAGTGTTTCTGTGGTTGACGAAGCCTGCAAGCAGATTGGAATAGAGCTAGCTAATATAGACATCGAGAGCCCAGAAATATATAGGCACTTACAAAACCTCAAGTCCCCACATGGACTCTTTCAAATTGAAGCTGACACTAACTTCAAAGTTTGCCAAAAGGTCAAACCGAAAGACCTGCAAGAGCTTAGCGCTGTATTGGCTCTTGCAAGGCCCGGAGCATTAGCTTACGTTGATCAGTACGCTAACTACACCAACACAGGTACCTACGACGTTATACATCCTTTTTTCGAAGACATCCTATCTTCGACAGGAGGCGTCTGTTTATATCAAGAGCAGATGATGAAAATGGCCAACAAAGTGGGATTCACTTTAGATGAAGCGGAAATCCTCCGTCGTATCGTTGGTAAGAAAAAAATTAAAGAGGTTAGGCAATGGAAGAAAAAGATCAGAGAAAAAGTCAAGGAGAACAGACTTAGCAGCGAATGGATGGGATATAAAGGAGCCGATGACGTCGGGGATGTCCTTTGGAGCGTTTTAGAGGACTCTGCCAACTACTCCTTCAACAAGTCCCACTCGATAGCTTACGCCGCCCTGTCGGCAGCGACTATCTTCCTGAAGTTCAACCACCCCAAAGAGTTCTTTCTGTCTCTTTTGAAGATGACCAGATATGAGCCAGACCCTATTAATGAAATCTCAAGGATCGAGAAGGAGCTCTCCAATTTCGGAATGAAGCTGCTTCCCCCTCATATTGTTAAGTCGGAAATGGACTTTAGCATTGAGGGAAATAACATTAGATTCGGTTTGCTTTCCATTAAAGGAATATCCGATAAGTCAATAGAGAAGCTTTCCAACTTTAAGAACGCCTACTCTAATAAATTTGAAATATTTCAAGGAGCCAAAGAGTCTGGTTTGGGCATAGGTATATTATGTGCTTTAATCCAAGCCGGAGCTTTGGAAGGGTTTAAAGTTTCTAGAAGTAAAATAGTGTATGAGGCGCAGCTTTGGAACCTGTTAAAAGATAGAGAAAAAATCTACGCTATGAAACTAGGAGAAAGCCTTCACTACGATTTGGTGAACGTGGTGGTGAAGCTTTCTTCCTTTCAAGACGATAAGGGGAAACCCGTCATCAAAGAATCTAGAATGAATACAATTAAAAAACATTCTAAAGCATACAAAGCCATTTACTCGCAAAACAAAAAATCTGAAAGTTTTGCTAACTGGTGGTATGAGAAAAGTCTTTTAGGATACACTCACAATAGATCACTAATTGACATCTTTTCAGAGAAGCGGGCAGACCTTAGAACAATCAGACAAATTTCCGAACTACCAGAAAGAGTCTCAGTTATATTTGTTTGTTATGTAAACGACAAGCCCTACAAAGGCAAATCAAGAAAAGGCTCCGACTACCTGCGCCTAGAGGTGGGCGACGAGACCGGCATAACGAAAGTGATGGTGTTCAACGAGAAACTTAATAAATGCAAAAACGACAACAATGGGGTATACCCTCAAAAAGACAGCATAATTGTAGTTAAAGGAACGACTGTAGATGATGCGGTATTTGCTGACATTATAGCTGTTCAGAATAATAAGGTGTTTACAAAGCTTTCTGACTTGAAGGATGGAGTTGAAATTGAAGAAATAGTATAGATTATTATTAGCGGCCCCTGTTCCTGTGAGAGTATAATCGTAAGTAGGATGAAAAATAAAGCGTCATTGGAAGACCTGCTGGGTCTAGTCCAAAAGTGGAAATTAGAAGCTTCCAGTCCCTATAACGATGGCTGGACAAGGCAGCATTACCAAGACATGCTCGACAGAGTACAAGAAGGCCTTGGTCGAATTAGCGAAGAAATAGAAGCCGGAGAATCGTTGGACAACTACGACAACGATGGAACTAAGCCGGAGCTCCATGCACCCGAGACTAAGATTCGAGCAGACAACGAGAATCCATACGATTGAATCTTTTTCAAAAAGAACTTTTCGGCGACTCGTTCAAGATTAAAAATGATCTTGGAGAAGTTGTAGATAGAGTAGATTTAACTACCATCTACTCGATGCCAGAAGTAGATAACCCAAACCAACAATATTTAAATAGTATAAGAATAGTGGGCAACATTAAAAATTTGCCCTCTAATAAGTATTGGATGTATAAAGAAGGTCATCCTAAAATGCCTTCCATGCCTGTTCTCAAAAAGAACGATTTTGTCGTTGGGATTCACGATACGGCTCACGAATATCCTCGCGTTAGCATTGGCGAAACAGTCAGCATAGCTGTTGATATGCATGTTTTAGTTGCAAGATGTTTTGTTCTCAACAGCGCCCCATCAAAAACACGCTACGTAGATCACTTGAATAAAAACAACAGTGCAACATGTAAAGAGATCTTAGATGCTTTTAGTTTTTTTGAATGCAGGGAGCACAAAGCTGACTGGCGTCCTTGCAATCTAGAATGGGTAACAAATGGTGAAAACGTAAAAAGGAGGCCTAAAGCCGCCAAGATTAACAAAAGGTTCTTCATGGATGGCCGGTCCAGAATTTATTTTTGTGTCTAAAATTACTGAAGAAAGACCTTGGGGTTCGTTCACTGTCTTGGACGAAGGCGTCGGAGAAAGCGAATTTGGCCTACGGCCCACGCGGAGAAAAGGTGTTGACCTTTCTGAGCCTGTGGAGAAGGTATACGAATTCATACGTAAGTCATTCAAAATAAAGAGGATAACTATTAACCCCAAGCAGTCATTGTCGCTACAATATCACTTCCATAGAGACGAACATTGGATATGCGTTGAGGGACTAGCGTCTGTTCTTATTGATGGTGAGGAGACTCTTCTCTCTGTCGGCAAGTCAATCGACATAAAAAAAGAACAAAGGCACCGACTATCAAACCCAACTGATAAGACTACGCAAATCATTGAGATTCAATTAGGAGACTACCTCGAAGAAGACGATATTGTTCGTCTAGAAGATATTTACGGAAGAACGACTTGAGAAAACAAAAAACATTTTTAGAGATAGGTACAAGCGACTTCAATACATTACTTCCCTTATGTAGAAACGGGTGGAGTGGTATTCTCGTAGAGCCTATTCC
>Ga0080013_1001078_pt1 | contig 37024 bp, 28 predicted proteins | sample ETNvirenome_6_85_FD_69236 | JGI IMG/M metagenome (GOLD analysis project Ga0080013, IMG submission 69236) | Marine viral communities from the Pacific Ocean - ETNP_6_85 (SPADES assembly) (version 2) | ecosystem: Environmental > Aquatic > Marine > Oceanic | place: Pacific Ocean | collected 2013-06-19
GATCGTGCCCCATGGGTTATAGTCGCACACGTGATTGACGGTTTGCAGGGTGCGGTGAAAGTTCATGCCGCGGACACTGCTCAAAAGATGCTTGATTGGGTTGATGTCAATGCTGATGGTCTGCGAACGGATGCTAGAGAGCATTTCCACAAGGTTGTACATGCAGTCATAGTTCTCTGGTTTCGGGTGGGTCTCCAAAACGTGCTTAGTGATCTTATTTTTGGCCTCAAGATATTGATACAGGAAGAATTCTGGAACCACATCATAAAAGCAGTTTTCATCCAAAGAAAGTTGTGATGTTTTAAAAGCCTTGAGACACGCTCTAAGCTGTTTCTTGATTTCCTCCCAGCTATCACGCAAATCCTCGGGGCAAACCTCTGTCAGGGTGGCTCCGTCGCTGTAAATGCGTGCTAGTTCATAATGATCGCCTGGAAGGTGAGTAGAGTACTCCCAGGTGGCTCCAGAACGGGGCATCTGTTTGGTGGGGTTGATAGAGTTGTTGGCAAAATATCCAATACAATCTCTTTTTTGATCAAGCACCTGAAATAGCAGAGAGTCTTCCTTCACTGTGTTATAATAGCAGGAGGCTCAGCGCGTGTCAAGTACTTTTTCTGTCTAAACGTTCTCGCGTTTGCATAACCACGGCACCGGGGCCATAAATGTACTGGCGGTATACTAAGTTTACATAGTGGGCGACCGTACCCAGGCTTAGGCTGGTGGGGGCGCCGGCAATAAGGGAAAATAGGTCATATGATTCTTGTTTGAGGGACCTAAGATGATGGGGAGACAAGGGGCTTTGAACCTCTACTTGTCGTAGATCAATATATAAATCGATGAGGAGCTTAATTGGCAATAACGAGGCACTAGGGTGTCCCTCCATATATTCCGACTCCTTCATCTCAAGAGGGACGCGAGGTTTTGCTGCAATGGAGCATTTAGAATCTACGGTGCCCACTTCGTCATCATAATAAGGCGCCTTGGCTACCAGCTGATGATACGAGTTAAGTAGAATTCGAACTAGATCAACAAAATCCGTGGTGTATGTTTTGGTATAAAAAATATCAAAAAAGTTATTTTTATTAACTGTGGTACCGGTTCCAGGTACAGCATATCCGCTAGTGCCAGTTGCTAAAAAAGCCTCCGTAAATAAATCTGCAGTTAAAATCCATGGAGCATTTTTGTTAACCACAAAACCATACTTCTTTGCACAGCGTCGGAAAAACTCAAAGTTGGGGTCAGAGAGAAACTTCTTATATTTGACAGCATCGTTTGACGCATCTAAATTGCTTATTGAAATGCTGAGTCCACTCCCCATTAGGCTAGCCTGAGAAGAAAGTATATAATTTGTTTTGGTGATGGGAGTTGCTTGTGCTACATTTAAGAGGTAGGGGCGATAAAACTTTAGGAAGGAGGGGAAGTCTCGAATGGCAAACTTCTGGGTGCCGCTTAAATTTCTAAGAAAGGCATTAAATAAGTTTTGTGTGAACTGACTATAGCTTGCATTGGGTGATTCGTATGCCCTGACTGCTTCCAGATTCATCATCGCCGGATTACCCTGAGGTACAACTGCTCGCACCCATGTAGCCTTCTGCATATGCCGCACGAATTTTTCAAACGCGGCCACCACCACGTTTAGAGCCATCACATTAGCCGGACCGCTGGAAGGGATAGCCTTCATATTTATTAGACGCGGCACAACAGTATTTTGATTTTGATCAATGCGACCATACAAAAATTTATCATGCCAAACGTCTAAGCCGATCGGACGCGCTTGCGGATACACTCCTTCTTTATAAAGGCTGCGTTGGTAAAACCCACCAAGTGCACCTAAGTCATTTTTCCCCTTAGGGCTAACGAGATCGCCAATGGGATAATTAAATGTGTTTGCCATATCTTATATAGTTCCTCGTTTACTAAGCTTTTCTATTGGTTCTGGTTGATGCCGCCGAGATACGCATCGGTGGCTTGTGCACTCGTGGTGGTACCGGTCGGCTCGACGATGCTATCGAGGAGCGCGTTGGAGTCGGGGTCATCCAAAAATTCGTCGTTCTCTGCGGTCAGTGCGGCTCTGTACTGCGCGTCGGCATGCTGTTGCGCTCGATCCGTGGGCGCACGTTCAATATCAGGGGGGACGTCTAGGGCAACCCCAACCACCGGTGCGGTGCCGCTTTCGAAGTCGAGTCCTTCTTGTAGGGCTGTAAGACTTACGTTGTAGCCAGAGGGGGAAATAGTATGGCTGACGCCGGTGATAAGAAAGTAGCCTGCTAATCCCAAAAGACGGACAAGGCTCACGTCGGTGCCAGCCATCGTGGGTCTAATAAAGGTATATTGGCCATTCTTGAAGAGGCTATTGCCTACTAAATCCAGACGCACAGAATATAACTCGCGCAGCTGCTGGGCGCCTAGGTTACCAAACTTCTGTATCTTAGCCTCGCGGAGATAAGTCTGCTCCTGACGCGAGAAGCTGGCTTTCTTAACTAAGCCAACCGGCGAGCCAATGTAGTGATGATAAATCCCACTTTCCAAATCATGTTTCTGATCGCCTTTACGGTCGCGGGGCGACGCGTCAGTAGAATACAGAATCAATCCAGAGGTGATGTTATATTTGTTGAAGAATTTCTCATCTCCCGCTTTGCGCTTCTTGACGGCTGTGTCGAGTTTTGGGATATCATTTTCAGGTGTTGAGGATCTTACCAATTCGGTTAGCCTGTCAACACTAACAACATTACCGGTACCTTTGGCGCCAACATGCGGCAGTCCTGAGTCTTTGTCTTTGTTGTTGAAGTGAACTATAGCTGTATCGAACCGAATATCATCTACCACGTTCTCCTGGATGCATCCCTTTTTGAGAGCTTCCCCAATAAGGCTGGCACAGATGTCCTTCAGGAAGTGTAATAGATAATAGCTATTTCTTTGATTCTTAATGACATGGTTCTTAAACCATATATTAAATTGATCAATAGAGATTGGAATATCCCCGATATTAATACGCTTTTTGACGCTTCCATTAAAGAGAAGTCCCTTCTTGCGTAGCTGTTCTAGTACCTCGTTGTCATTGATTGTGTTGGCGCATACAATTTCATCTGAATTTTCAAACTGATAGAGCAACAAAGGATTGGTAATGTCTATATCAGCCAAAAACATCCTAAAATTGGATTTAAGAATAGCACTAGGCTCATTATTAGTACCCAAAATTACATTTGTCTCAAGAATCATATCAACCAAATCACCCAAATAAAAATAAGGAATGTCCATTACGTCGGTTTCTTTGCCCTCGCGTATGCTCTTATTCCATTGGTTAGTGATGTTCTGCGAAACTGTCTGGGTCTCGTCATCGGCAGTATTCCCCCCGGTCTGCGCGAGGGAGTCTAACAAGTTTGTATTAAACGATGAGCGGGTGCCTGGTTTGGCGACAACAAAGCCGGTGCTTTTGCTCATTTTTTCTCTTGCGCGTTTTGCGCGCTCTTCAGGGTCAGTGATTTGCCCGAGCGGTGTTTTGACTAATTCGTCCGTCTCAACCCGCATAGTATAAATTTGCTGGATCTGGGTATCTTTCTTGGGGTTGAATCTGGTGGCGCGTCCATATAATCCCTCCAGAAACTTACGATATTTTTTGAGACGATCGGCATTGAGTAGTTCCTTTTTTTCTTCTAACAATTTTTTCATGGCTTCACGCTCGCCCTTAGTTTTCGACTGAATATGTTTACTCCGGGTCTCGGCGTCGGGGTGTGTAGTAACCGCTTGCTGCTCTACATCATTTATTTTCTTTCGCGATTTCTCCACATCCTTCTCTAAAGTCTCCAAAAGAGCCTTTGTCTGCTTGTCGGTTGGTCCCAAAATATCCATTTTGTTATTCGTCAGAATTCCACTAATTGCTGCCTGATAATCAATCGATAGTTTGACAGACCCATTTTCATTGAAAGTAAGGTTGTGTCGCGTTTGCTGAAGATACAGAGCAATGCGACTAGCCTTAAGGGCGGCTGTCACAGCATCTAATTTCTTTTTTTCTGTGTCCCAACGCGGGTGGGGCTCTGGCCACACTTCACGAAGAACGTGTCGGGGCGGTGTTGCCCATCCTGCCACAACTTTAATACGGAATTGAGCCCCATCATACTGAGCCCCGGCAGCGAGGACAGCATTCTGGGCTGCTTTACAAGTTTTGGGCTTCTCTTCGGGTTTCTGATCCTTCTTTTCGTCCTTCTGGGGCAGCGCGCTCTTAAGAGTCGCAGCGGAAATTAACAAATCGAGAGGGACCGCCTTTTTGCCGCCGCCGCCAAAGCCGCCCTGGTTTCGATCAGATCCCTCAAACAATTCATTAATAGTTTGAAAGTAAAAAGATAAATTAGCGCTGATGTTATTGTCGACTTCGGCTGGTTGGACACCGTCCAACTTCCACGTAAAGGATTGTAATCCCCATCCCTTGTAACGTCCCGCGGATCCTATAATATCTTCTTCTCGGGTGTAATTAGGAATAGGAATCTCTTGCTGACCAATGGGTATCATTCCTGTCTCTGGGTCATAGTCAACACGATACAGCTTGATGTATGGAGTAAGGGCTCCGTACACTGCTGTGGGTAAATCTAAGAGTGCCTTCGCTGCATCGTCGCCTATGTGGTTAATGCGGGATATGGTTGTTCCGGGACCGCCCAAACTAGCGCGGGTATTGGTCAGCGCGACCACATTTTTATAAGGCTGTGCTGCAACATTCTTTTTGTGCAACTCCGTAACTGCATCGACGTTTTCCATCAAAAAACATTGCAAGTCGAACGGCTTAAGTTGACGATAATTAGTTACAACATCGAGAGCATCCGGCTCTATTTCCTTCAGGGTGGGCGCCGACCTTGTGTCGCCTGTGACTCCCTTTTCTCTCGCTTGTGCGGACGTGTCTTCACTGATTGCGCCGGCGCCGAAGAAATCCAGTATTCTCTCTACATGGTCTTGCAGCACCTCCTGTCCTTTGTCTGATTCGATAGTACCACCAAATAAATCCTCGAATTCTGTTCCTATATGCTCACGAATCGCTTTATCCATCTCTGCAAACGCATTAGTACCGTTCTGAAACCCTTCATTCAAGTCGCGCCAGTGTTGACGGACGCTACCAGGTACGATCTGTACAATATGGTTTTTGTAAGCCTCGAAGCGAGCATCGTCTAACTGACGGTTGCCGTAATCATCCAGCCCGGATCCGGGGAAGAGGTGAAGGGCATGCCTCCCGTCCTGGTCCCAGTTTACAAACGGAAGACCCTCAAGTGGGAGTGTGCCCAGAATGGCTAATCGATCTGGGAAGATGTGCTGCCCTCTCGGCGCCTGGACCACTTTGGGATTGTTTTGCGTCATCAATGGCTCGGGCTGAAAGCCGTCGTCGCTCTTGTATGAAGCAAATGCCGTGTTGCCATAACTAGTGGTGCTACTCCACTTGTTACGATTGATCTCTACCAAGTCGCCAAACTCGCTCGGGAGTAAGCTTTCTGCTGCCGCGACAACCTGGCTGCCTCTATTGGTCAGCTGATTTCTTGCCATTCGAAACGGATCCCGTGGCAGTTTTTTATTGTTCTCCCCCACTAAGGTGAGAAAGTCCATAATTTCAGGCGACAAAAAATGCCCATATCGCGACTGCGCTGTCGTACTGTCTCTCTCAAAGTAATCATCAATCTGAACGGTGGTGCCGTAATGAAAGGGGTCCTTATTAAAGCGGAAGGGGTCGACGGCGCGATCCACAATAGATCCCTGGGGGGGAGCATTGCGGGTCCTTATCTTATCTGTTCCTTCGTGCGCGCCAGAAGGGTTACCGGAGGTCTCTCGACTGGGTGACCACTGCGCGCCCATGATAAAAGCATCCGGAAGACTGGCATTGTATTTATCGACGTAGGCATAAAACCAATTTGATTCTCCCTGGATGTAGTGGGCGGCATAGGTGCCGGCCTTGAGCGAGGACCCGGCATCGATATTTTCAGTCTCTAGTGCGTCCATTGATAGTCCGGGTTCGCTAGACCCTCCGACGCGTGTAATATACCGGGGACTCTTGGCGCTGAATAATTGTTGGGTTCGTCCCTGCTCATCTTGCCAGTTTTCCCAAAACTTGTACCACGCGCCGCTCTGTTCTTGCTCTTCCCAGGCAACATCCAGCACAGATGGGGATTGAAACTGCATGTTATAGCCCGTAATAAGACCAAACTGGCGCCATTTAGTTTTTACATTTAGCCAGTTCGTTCCCTTCACGTGACCGCCGGCGGTGTTTAGCTCCACCGGTCCCAGTGCTGCTATTGCGGACTCAACAGTCTCTATGGATCCTGCCGCGGCGGCGCCGGTTGCCCCCACAAGGTCCCTCGTTGCCTCTGCAATTCGCTCTTGATACATATTCTCCACATAGTTCTCCACAAAGTAGTTGTATGCATACTCTAATTTAAGACTATCTTTATATAACTCAAAGAGTGCGGGAGCAGCATCATCAACCCAGCGGGGAGATAGTTTACGAATTCCTGCAGCCATGGCTGCAGCAGTCTCGGCGCTGAGTGCCGCTTCACGATCAGCTGCCCGCGCGGCGTTTTCCTGTTGAGTCTGTAACTGAACCGCTTCATCATAAGCTTGGAGCCACGCAGCATCCTCTGGGGTTAAGGGCTGTGGCGCGTCTCGCAATCTGCGCTTTTTTTCTAGATCGGTTTCCTCGTATGCCATGACCTATCCGCTTATTACTTGCAGAACCTCATCCAATGGAAGCGGGATAAGGAGTACATCTCCATTCTTCACGTGTGCTTCAGTGGGCTTGCTATTATACAATGCGATAACCCACCAATACTGAGCATCATTATAATGCTTTAGCGCCAATTTGTAAAACCGGTCGCCAACTTTCCATATATGCTGTATCCGCATGAGGTCAGCGCGATCGGATGCACCAGGCGACTCAAGCTGGGGAGTGCCGTATTGGCGGATGTAAGGAACCTGGCGTTGCTCTAGAATACTTTCATAGGATTCGCTCTGGTTGCGGAAGATTGTTTTGTTGTTGTATCTGTTTCCCATGTGTTATTAATCCCCGCACATGCCGAGATCGCGGAGTTGTTGGCCGTGTTCACCGTAACAGGCGCCCATCTGTACTTCAGCCACCTCATCCTCATCATTGTTTTCACCCGCAACTTCGCCGACATCAGCCTGAGCGTCGGCGCCTTGATTTAGGCGTTCTCGGCGTGCGGCGATGGCGTCGTCTATTTGCTCCTCAGTGGGGTTGTCGGTCTGGTCCAAATTTCCATTGGCGTCGTCAGTAGTCTCCGCGGTGGTTCGGGGGCCGGCGACAAAGCCCTCAGGCGGTGGGGGGGCGATAAAAGCATTGGGGAAAGCTTCATCCGTCCCGAAGGAGCCACCGAAAGTAAAGTTGGTGCCGCCGATGCTGCCGGCTGTTGGCGCCCAGCCGACTAGGTGTGTGTGAAGCACTGTGAACGTAAAACTCAAGGATAGCTTCTTAGGAAAGTAATTCTTTACAGCGATCGAAGATTGACTTTCCACGCGCTGACCGGGGATGGGTCGGGAACGTTCCACCGTGGCGGATTCCAGTCCTTTCAATATAAAGCCTCCCTCAGTAACCTCAGGGCTATAAGCTAAACCGCCATTGATGTAGCCAATTAATTTTTCATCGCTATTGTTGGGGCTCGAAATTAGATTTGTCCACTTCAAACCGAGAAGAGGTCCTGACTGGAGAGTGTTTTGTTGTACCATGGCGCCCGCGGCATAAAGAGGATACATAAATTTAATTAGTTGCCGGACCTTATCCATGTTGTCTATAGCATGTTGTTTATCATCATTTGGAATATCAAAGGCCAACTGAATGCTTCGTCCTGTTCGTTGATAAGTGGCCAGTGGATCCATTCGTCCATAAACCGTCTCTTCCTGCCACTGAGAAGTATAGGTATCACTAAAGTTTGTCACCCATCCTTCAAAGGTAACCGCCTTGTTGGTGGGAAGATGCCAAATCTTAATCTTAAAAAAGGGGTTTTTGCGTAGCGCTGGATATGGATTCATTTTATTTATCTCCTAACCAAAGGGTGTCATTCCCGATGCATTAACTATAGACGCGGCAAATTCTTGACCATCGTCGAGTGTCAACATAACTCGTTGGGTGCCTCCGCGCGAGATATCCTCACGCAAACCCTTTAGTTCAGCCACCACAGCTGTTGCCATGTTAATGGACTCTTTAGTGTCCGCTGCGTTAGTCACATACGTGCCATAAGGGAGCACCGCTGTTTCTGGTCCATGTTCGTTCAGTCCCACAGCAGCATAAAGTTTCTCAAGGAAGCTTCCGCCACCCTGCGCAGGTTCGGGATTTACTTCGCCCCCCGGAGCTAACATCATATCCGGGCGCCTTGCGCCTGCTTTGAGCGCTGCGCTCTTCTTGGGACCCAGATTTACCAGACCTCCCCGAGCCAACATCGTGTCGGGGCGACGAGAGCCTCCTCCTGCAGAGCCTCCTTCTCCAGGGCTATCAGCGGCCCAAGCCATTCCTCCTGCCATGGCGCCTCCTGCCGCGGACACGCCAGCAGCTGCCAACATTGCGCCGGCGATTGGCCAGCCGAGACCGCCTGTCGCCAACATTACTGCGCCTGCCATGGGTACCAGCGCAGCTGCGAGGGCGATCGAGACCACGGCCATTACTTTACCAAAAGTATTCATCCTATCTACCATCGACCCAATGAATTTCGCAGCCTTACCAAAACCCTTCACCATCGGAATCACCACGTCCTCGATAAAGGGACGCATATCGATAGCCATCGCCATCATAGCTGATTTTATTTGGCCAAGCATCGTCTGGACCTCTTGTGCCTGGTCTGCGAGGGCTTCTTGTTCCATCGTTTGTAGCTGCATTTCAGCCGTTGACATTTTCATGATTCTAGATGCATCTTCCACCGACATTCCTAGTGCTGCAGCCATTGCCTGCTTCTCAAATCGATTCATGGCGTCAAATTGAATGCCAGATGCGTCAACAGATGACTTCAGAAGGTCAATTCGTTCTGCCTCGGACGCGTTCAACATATCAATAGAATTAAGATAGGGACCGCCCATTATGGCGTTAAGGCGACCCACAGATTTGGCGGCGCCGTCAAAGGTATCAAACTGTTTGGCGTAGCCCATAAGGGTGCCGACTTCAATACCAGTTGCCTTTGCTTGCTTAGCCAGATCTAAAAAGACATTCTCTGCATTAGCTCCATATTTCGATAATTCCTTAAATGAACTCTGAAAATCAGCACTCATCTTCTTCATTGATACGCCAAGAGATTTGGCACTTCCGGCGAGCTTGCGTACAGTGGCACCTAGAGCATCAGGTCCGTAACCTAGGGAACGGGACAATTGGTCCATTATCTTGGCTGAGGATCCTGCATCTACTCCAAGCTTTTCAAGGAGCACTGTGGTCTCTGCAAGATTGCCGCGCTCAGTTTCACTCAATTCTGTAAATCCTGAGAACTGCTCGTAGAGGGTACCGAAAGCTTTGGCGGCTTGAGCAGACGTTACCCCCGCTTCGAACGTCCGACGTTCCAATCCAGTAATTTCTAGGTTATACTGTTTGCTGGCGCCTGTTGCGGTGCGGAAACTCGATATCGCTTCGTCTTGAGCCGTAACAAGACCCGCGATCGTATTTCTCATTTTCTTCAAGCCAGCCTCAACTAGCTGTATAGCCTTCATCGCTGCTTGCATTTTCATCTGCTTCTTCACGTTCTTCATGACTTCTTCCATGTCGGCGTTCTCATCTTTTGCCTTTTGTATTACTTCTCCAATCTTAAACATCTGCATCGTCATACTGTTGGCAGGTACTTCTAAGCCAAGCATCTGGGTGCCAAGCCGTGAAAGATTTTGAGTCAAGCCTTCCTCGGCGCCTAATTGTTTATTAGTGTTTTTATACGCCTTATTAAGATTTTTAATTTTGGCTGCGTATTTCTCTGTATTACTGGCTAGCTTCTTATCGAGGCGGTCCTGGTCTCTTTTGTTCTTTTTGCTTTTCTCGAATTGCTCTCGCGCGCTCTTCTGTTGCATTTCCAAGACGCCGGCTGCCATCTTACGCTTCTCTGCGAGATCTTCTTCGGCTTTAGCTGCTTTTTGCTGATATTCCCTTTCGATCGAGAATCCCAAGTTTTTGTAAGCCTGCTCCAGATCCTCGACTTTTTCCTTAGCGCGCTCGAGGGCTTTTTCTTCGCTGGCAAGGTCTCCGCCGGGACGTGTAGCGCGGGATCGGGCTCGGGCAGGTGTGTCGGTGGTTTTATCCGACCCTTGATCATCCGCTAAACGCTGTAGAAGCTTATTAAGGTCTTGGATTGTTTTGTCGGTTATTTCAGCCATTTAGATTTTATCCCTTATTGAATGAAGGGCCACCTCAAGCCTGTTTCATATTCAAATTTGCGTACAGCATCGTCCAATTGATATTTGGATGTCATCGTCTGGGCATCATTGAGACCGTGTTTAACATAGGAATCCATGTAGCGCTTCTCTCGTTGGAGCGCTGAAAAGAAAGACATTATCTGACTCTGATTGCCTGTTACTGAGACGTTGGGTGTCAGGTTGGACCCCCCATGCAACGCTTGCATCAAAAAATAGACATCATTGGAAAAATCACTATAAACGTCTTCGGTTAAGGAAACGTTATTCTTGTGATTTAGATTAAATTTAAGCGTTCGAGACATAGGCGGGGGTCCTCTTACATAAATAGTTATAAACCAAAAAAGGCCGGCTATTTGCGTCCCATAGCTTTCTCGACTTGGTCGTGTTCTTTTTTATACTCTTTAATTAGTCGTTCAACAAACCAATGTCGCAACCGAATAGGGAGGTTATAAGCCTCAAAGAACGACCAGCCACCGTGATGTTTTAAGACAAATAACTGTTCATAAACATCAGCTTGGTAATCATGCGCTAGGCCAAAAAAACTCTGCCGTTAACGGCATTACCACCTTTCCGTTATAGGCACACTCTGCGCACGAGAATTCATGGCTCAAATCAATATCGGGCTTAATATACTCATACATGTGCCGCAGGTGGCGGGAGTCTTTTGCTGGCATCAAATCCACAAAGCGGTCGATCATTGAGCGCTCGTCTACTCCATTCAGCGACGTAATAACAGCTTTCAACAAATCAGTACTGTTGGTATCGGGAAGCTTAAGTTTCTTTTTGCGTGCGGCAGCAGCCACGAGGCGTTGCTCGTTGCCCGAAGTTAAAAGACACACTTCAACAGTTACACCGGTTACAGGGAGATCAAACATAAATGTACCATCACCTGTTTCTTGTATCTCTTCTGGGATATCTGTAACATGACGTAAGGAAAGAGTGTCTAGATCGAACTCCGCCTCATTGGTGAGACCACAATCAGGGCACACAATCCGTGTAGTATACTCAGCTCCGAAACCGCTAATACGTGCGGCTACAATTAGTGCATTTTTATCACCGATTAAAAAATCATCCAACTTAAGTGTCTTATCAACCAATAGTGCTTGCAACATTCGATCAAGTGCAACTCCTTGGCGCAACAATGATTCGCTGGTGAGAATGTCTTCTTCTTTTGCTGTCATATAACGCAATTCAACCGTCTCCATTCCTGCGAGAGAAGAGTCATCCGCGTAAAATCTTCCCTGACTGGGGAGTTCCACAAATTCCGTTGGGGTTACAAAGGACAGGAGGTCCTGTGTGGGGAGTGTTGCCGCTGCAACAGACGTATCTTCAGGGGTTGGCGCTGCAAACCGCTCTGAGTTTCTTTTTCTAGCCATTAATTACCTACTTTCTTTGAGGTGGGCTCCGGAACTTAGCCAGCAGCTGCATCAACCGCGGGACCAGATTGGTACCTAGCCCAATCATACCGCATTTCGACCGTAACATTAAGTAATTCCGTATCATTGTCATAACTTAAATCACCGAAAGTGGCGTTGGTCACAAAGGCATTCTCTAAGCGCCACGTACCAACAGTACCGCCCTCACCATTAACTTCTTCAATGGTGACAAGACCCAACTGCCGCAGCGCGTCGGCCTTATTAACAGTACCCGGGGCATGACCAGAATTGAAAATCTCTTCTTGTTTATTGGGGTCCAAATATCCCATTCCCGTCAGGGCGTTAAGGAGAAGCTGGTTGCTGTCAGGATTGACTGCGTTTACAATGGTAGCTGTTACTGTGTTCCACTCGACCGAGCCAGGATAGTAATAAGTGTTGCCCAAAAACTTATGGGGCGACTGTCCCACAGTGTAGCCGGGCTTTGTGACCGACTTTGCAAGGTAAGTAGCATACGTAAACTTTCGCTCAGCACTCACAAGTCCTGGGATTTCCAAGATAAAGCGATGTGCTCGTTTAGGCTCTGATAAAGCGCTGGTCCAAAATGGCATTGTATAAGTTCTCCTTGTAAGTCCTAAGTTATATAGTGTGGGAGATTAAAACCTCCCCCAATATTAATCATCAAATGATGCTCCAGTTCGAGTGATATTGAAATCAATTGCAATGTACTCAATTGCCCTTGTCGGCTTCAGGTAGATACGAGCATACATGATGTTCCTATCAACCAGATCCGGCGTAGTCGTTGTATCATCCAGGATGAGCTTATAATCCGACAGACCAAAGTTGGTCTTGATATCGGCCAAGATAGGCTCGACGCTAGAGATAAAGCGATTCCACGTAGTCTTCACGTTCGGATCGAACAAGAGAGTGGCGGCAACCTGAGAGATGCGCTTCTTCACGAAGATCATGAGCCGGCGCACGTTAATACGGTCCAGAGCGGAAGGAGTAACCTGCAGGGTCTTCTGACCGAAGATTACAATGCCTTCTGCGGGGAACTTAGCAATCGGGTTAATGTTTGCAGCATAGAGATCATCACGATCCTTACGACGCAGCTGATGGGATACATCAGTAACCGGAATACCAGCGGCACCCTCGGTAAGTCCACCGCGGTTAAAGCCTGCGGGAGCAAACCAAACCTGAGTCTTCTTTTGCGAGCTTGAGAAAGTTCCCAAAGCGGCAACAGAAGGCGGCAACCAAACCATAGCACCGTTAATAGTGTCGCGGCAGCGCAGCCACGGGTAGAAAGTACATGCGTAAGAGCTATTGATAGCCCGCGTACGCAGGTCATTGATAACCGTAGCCAACTCGGCAGCCGTATTATTACGGGCTGACGTAGTGCCTTCTGCACGCGCCTTGTATCCACCCTGAACGTCGATAACCGCCAGAGCGTCGGCACGATCTTCACACACATTAATGAGTTGTGAAGTAAGACCGGGTTGCTTGAGTCCGGGGATGGTAGCAAGGTTCATCTCAACAACCTCGGGGTCGGCGAGAGAATCGATACTACGGCGAATAGTGTTAAACGTGTAGCTGTTATCATCCGTGGGGCTTGTACCGGTCCACTGACTATTGCGGAAGGGGTCAAGCTCTGTAATATCGAGCCCGTCGAAGCCACCATACATGGGTACAGTGAATCGATCGTAACCGGCGTCCAAGACGCCCGATACGGCGCCACTCGTATTAGTAAGAGCAGTACCGAGAGCATGCGAACCAGAAGCCCAGATACCATTTGCCTTTACATCGTCAAGACTAAAGTACATGGAGCGCTCACGAATGCCTGCGGAGACGCCGGCGAACATATTTGCTACTTCGCCACCACGTGGTCGAAGCATATCAATAGTCGAGCCATCAAAGACAGTTCCGCCAGTCGTTCGACTGGTCTGCATACCAAAGTAAGCATCTTGGGTGTTGCTTAGATCACCATCCGAAGCGCTAAGTCGCAATTCGGGTGCGGGATAAGAGACGGAAGCCGTTAACTTGCACGTGTAGCGCATGTAGAGTTTGTCGCCGGCCGCAGAGTCTTCGGCAACCGAGCTGCTGACAATCAAAGCACCAGTACTGATAGATCCGGTAAGAACGCCAAAGGAAGTCACAAGACTGCCCGGAGATACCCGCTGTTCGGGACCTACGGTATTTGTATCAACCCAATTGCCAGTGGCAGTCGACGCGTACAGGGCTGCTTCATCATCCCACTTGATGATTCCTCGGAAACCGAAGGGAAGAAGAGATGCATCAGAACCGACGACGTCTTCATTCATATCAACGCGGATATACTTGGAAACATTGTCCCAATCGCCCACCTCCACATAGCGGCGCTCTGTAGTGTTCCAAGTAGTATACTTGTCACCAATCTTGCGTGCGATGTAGTTAAGGGAATCGGGGTTCAAATTAAGATCGTTGAATTGCTCCACAACCTGTACTACGTTATCAGAATCGCTTAAGCGACGTACAACCAAAGAGAAGCTACCATAAGGGTCACTCTCATTTGAAGAAACTTTGATATCCTGAATTGAAACTTTCAGGTTTCGATTGGTCCAATCACCCGCGTCATTGAGTCCGATTACTCGGAAGAGCGCAGGCATTGCCTGAATATCATAATTGTTGGAACTTCCGTTAGAGCGTTGTGCAGTGTCGCAACCAATAATGTAAGGCGTTTCTGAACTTTGAACACCTGCGCGGAAGTTGTCGGAATCGCCGTCAGTAGCATTGGTAAGATTGATAACGGCAGCAAAGGTTTTGCCAGCAGTTGCCGTAATAACCGATTTCATATGGCGATCAAAACTTTCACCAAGGAAGTAGTTTTGTTCATCACTCACGATATCAGTATTGGTTCGCTGTGGGGTTGTATTGAACACCTTACGAATATACTTCGCGCTGTTGGGATCAAAGTTGAAGACTGTTGTGACATTCGAACTATTATAATCCGAATTATTAATAATCATTCGGAACTCGTATGCTTTGCCTGTATCCTTAACAACAACATTAGAGCCGGTGGTGTTGGTACCGCCGGCCCAGCCCGCATCGCCAACGTCGACGGTTCGGTTATCACTAAGGGTAGCGATGGCGCCGCTCATCTGTAAGTAAGTGCTGGCACCGGTTGTATAAAAAATAGCTGCGAGGGCGCCCTCAAGAGAACCACTCTGCGAAGCTCCCGCACTAGAGAGACCCTGATAGGCATCATTGCTAAAAACAACAAGTCCCCATGCCTTGCCGTTGGTGCCGGCGTCCCAGCCAGCAACACCGGCGCCGGAAGCACTGTCGGCATCTGCACCCAATAGGCGGATATATGTCAGAGGAGAACTATTTTTAAGGTAAGCTTGAGCAGCATATGCTCCATAGGTGGGGGCGGAAGTACTCCATTGTCCTTTACGCCACACATCACCGCCAATAGTACCTGGTGACGGTGCACCAAAAACATTAACAAACTCGGAAAAGGAATTAACCGTTACTGGACGCAGTGATGGTCCTTTTTCCGCGCGACCAATTACGACCGGCCCGATGCCTGCTGGGGAAGCTGGGACTTGTGAGTTGTCAATCTCATTGACGAAAACTCCGGGTGATACAAATCTAAAATTTTTGACTGACATTCGTTTTTATCTCCTAAACCTGGGATATCGTTATTAAATAGTATTGAAGGCGCTCAATAGAATCTATTCTCTATAAAATCCATCCTTCAATGTCTCTGGTATATCGCCGAAAATTACCTTTTCTTTCGAAAGCTTAAATTCCACAGCATTTTCACGCTTAACAATAATAGGCTGATCCTCATTTTCCCCGGCGCCGATTAAATATCCTAACACTTCAATATTAATAGTATTTTCATAGTTGCGCTGATCCATACCAATGTTGGCAGCATTGGATGCATTATTAAAATTACCATCAATAAAAAGTTCATAATAATGACCCTCACTCGTAATGCGTTTCGGGGTACGCGAGTTTCCAGGTATAGTAATAAATGGAGTCATCATCTCGTTCATTTGCTGCTGATACTCAGAGCGCAGAGCAACTTCATAATTTATAATAACCCAAGTCGGAATTGGCATTGAAATTGAATCATAAACGACGCGCTGGACCGACATATTTCTCTTATTAGTGTTTTTCATCTTACCGGCCACATTTTTATCTGGTCCGTATGATCGAGCAGCGTATGCATTTTGAAATTCAGCAGTCTTTTGTTGATTTATGTTGCGCGCAACCGTAATAACACCACCTTTGGCACCCTTGGTAGGATACAGATTAGCCCAAACAGTGCCTTTTCGGGTGGGATCCTTCACAACGTTGGCACGATTCACTGTCATTAGGGGAAATACAAGAGTCTGCTCACTTAAATCCCGAATTTCTTTGTTTTGCCACGCTTTAATTTGATAGGCTCTTTCGGCTGTAACCCATAAAACGGGCACCTTCTTAAATCCATCGTTAGATGTGGCGAATAAATTAAGCTCTTCGTCAATAAATTTATAAAAGGCTCGGTCAATTGTCTCTAGAGTAGAAGCCTCGAATTCAATTTCTTGAAGTTTCTGTTCTACCGATTCATTACCAACGGCTGCATACTTCGTCGCCTTTTTATTACGAATTTGCTTTTCTGTTTTCTTACTTCTAGCCATGGATTATCCCCCCCTCTTATCCAACATAGATGCCGGCTGGGACATTCTGCAGAACCTTACCTGTAGAATCTTGCAGGGTCGAATCTTTGGCGGCCATCTCGCCATAGGTTAACTCATCAAGGGTGGTTTTGAGTTCATCCCGAAGCAGATCCTGTTCGGACTTTGCTTGAGTGAGCAAATCAGAAGCATTTAATGTTACCGACTCTCCAGGAATAGGAACTGTCGAAAATTTACCTCGCACCTGTCCTAAGATCTCTTTTGTTAACGCTAGCGCAAATCGGCGAATCCACTGTTTACCAATAGAGTTAATGTTTTCATAAGGAAGGTTCTGGAAGGGGAGACTATTCATATTATTAACCCCTTCAATTCCAGAATTCGGCTGATCGGTGCCCTCTTCCCACGGATTAAACTGATTTTCAATGGTAAATTCCACCCAGAACTTGTCAGGGCTTGTTGTATCGGGTCGCGGGAAGAGTCTCAGCTGATTATTCTTGATTTCATAAGAATAATGAGACGTTCGCGTCCAGATAGCATCTTCATATGCCATGGCCTGCAATTTATTCTGCCATGTGGGAACAATTTCAAATGTAGAGTCATCTGCATACTGACCATAGGTGCGCATATTACCCACAACAGAGAAACCACCGTAATATCCATAAAATCTCCACATTGCACGGGGACTTTTATAAAAGACTTTTCGGATTACGACGCGCTTATCATCAATCTGTCCATAAAAAGACGATGATGTCTCGGTTGCGGACGAAGACGACAAAATAGATTGCAAATTATAATCTTGCTGTCCCGAAACACTAGAGAAAGAGCCCGAATAGATCGGGAGAGTGCCTCCCAAGCCGACTTCGGTAATGCTTCTTTCCGATACTCGCCGTGCGAAACCATAATCAAAGCGCGGGTAGCGCAGAGAGACATTAACCCCTTCCAAACTATCCCCACTTACAATTTGTCCGTCTTGATCAAAAGAGGCAGTAGTTGCTCCCATCAGAGAGGAAAGCGAATTCTTGCTCTGATGGATATTAACGATGTAAGAGTACTCTAAAACGGCTTCTTCATATGCAGCGTACACATTTCCTTCTGCTAATTCAATATCCAGAACATCGCCGCCGAGCTTTTTATAGGTATAAGATACCTGATCGGCGGCGCCGGATAAGAACGCATCTGAACCTGCATAAATTCCAAATGGTAACGTCGCGGCAACGCTGGATGCGGATCCAGTCACTGTTAAAACATTTGAATTTGCTGTGGAAGCAGGGTTTAAATTTGGAATGGCCATTAAAAAGAACCTCTATTAAGCTACTACTAAATAGAAAGCCCCGCCTCAAAAGAGACGGGGCTTTAACTATTTTGACCTTACGTCAAGTATGGCTAAACTAGATCGCGAACGATAACCAGTCCATACATATCAGGACGAACCATCTTCTTGGCATATCGAGTCATCACGCCCTTGCGAGGCACGAAGTCTTCAACACCGAAGATCGTCGGGGTGGTCTGCAGCGGCACATAAGGTGCGTACACATAACCACTTTCAAGGAAACTACTTCCACGACGGCCAACAAGGACCAGATTACGTGGGAAGTAAGGATCGACAATAAGGTCGAACTTCTTCGAAAGCGAACCAACCTTCATAGCACCCGCGTCGCCACGGTCACTATCGGCAGTCACATTGGCACGGAAGCCAGCCGTGAACTCAAGGATGTTAGCAACTTCAGGTGAAATCACGCAGAAGTTAGCAGCACCACGGAGAGTCTTACGGTGGATCTGTGCAGACACATCGTTGATAGTCTCAACGAGAGTCTCATACCACTCACTCACATTACCGGTGAAGTCCGGGGTAACACCCACACCGATTTCTCGGCCAGACGCACGGTCAAGGAAGCGACCCGGGGCGCGGGACCAGTAGCGAGTACCAGCCTTTGCACCGCGTACGAGATCCTCAAGGATCTCACGGTCGATTTCAAGAGCAACCTGCTCAGACAGGATCTGAGTCAGCTCAACCTCAGCATCAAGGTTGTGGTAGGCATTGAGATCTTGTCCCAATTCCGGGGTCCACTTAGCCTTAAGCTTCTTGGTGATTGCCGTGACAGCCACGGAATCGACCTTGATGTCGATCTCGGGAATGTTCGGGTTGTTCTCCAAGCCCCACTCAGTAGCACCGATGACGGCGCCGAGAGCGTTAGCGGCATTAAAGTTATCCGTAATGGCATACGAAGCCGTATCGCACGCGGCGAGTGACGTATTTGCATTTGCAATAGAACCACTCTGCTGCAGAACAACAAGGATCTGAGTGCTATCACGGAAGTCCGTGCGCGTAAGGCGACGGATGTGACGACCACCGAGGAGGGGCATCGTTCCGACTGCACCGTCACACAACTGAATGGAGACGAAGTCCTCTTCGTTCCACTGATCCGTTGACGGCGAAATGTCGCTCTTGGCGATCTGAGCGACCGCCACCAGCGAACCGGACAGTGTCGGATCGAACTGAACCAATCGATCACCATCATTCTCTGACTGAGCAAACGTACGGCTAGTGCCGGAAGCACCAAACCAAAGTCCACCGACTGTACCGGATGCAACAACTGTGCAAGTGACAGCCGAAGAACCAGTCGGAGACGAGTAGCCCTGGTTAAGAGCGTAAGGACCAGCTGCAGCGTTGAGAAGCTCAGTACTACCGAGATCCACACCACCAGTCAACTCGCTACCAACCACACCACCACCGTAGAGCGACTGCTCTCCGAGGCTGTAGGCGACGGCCGGGTCGCCGGTCAAACCATAGCCCAACCGGGGAAGTCCTGGACCGTTGGTAGACGTGGTAAAGTCCAGGAAGAAGATGAGCCCACTAGGGAGACTCATCGGCTGAACACTAACGAGATCGTTGGCGATCAGGCTGCCGAAAACTCGGCGAACGAGCGGGAATGCAACAGCTGCAAAACCCTCGACGTCGCCACCAGACATGGTGGACGCCTCACGGAGTAGTTCTTTTGCTTGGTTCTCAAGCAATCGAGCCATACCGTTCCGAATGGTGTCATCACCGAGACCTTCAAGAAGACCGGTCTGTTCCCACTTAGAAATGAGAGCAGAGCCTTCCGCAGAAAGGTCGCGATTAACGATACCTTCGGTTAATTTCTGTACAATAGACATTTTATAACCTCCTATATTTTGTTGTTGAATGTCATTTATTCAAACCTGCTAAACGCAGCATACGATCCATCTTTGGATCGTGTGTTGCCTCGTTGTTTTTCTTAGAGTTGAGTAAAAGCGATACCGGTCTCTGAACCGCTTCACGGAGTGTTTGTGGTCTCGTTCCATTGGTGGAATTCGAGACACCCACTGCGTTTTGAATTGTTTCAAAAATTATATTCGCTTCTTCAACAGAATTGGCAGATTGAACAGCTTCGACAATTTTATTCTTTTGTCGCTCATTCAAGGAGGTGCTGCTTAGTGCCTTGTTTTGATAAACAAGCTTGGCGTTTTCCAAGTTCAACCTCATGAGTTGATCCTTGGATTCAGTTAAAAGAACATATAGTTCTTTAATTGATTCTTTAAGTTCTGAGGCTTGGGCCTCAAAAAGGTCCCCATCCGGAACTACGTCGAGAGGCTGTACTTCTTCCTCGTCTTCTTCTAGTTCTTTGGGGTGAGCTTCGAGGGCTGCGAGCATCGCCTTATCATTGGCTTGCTCAATACTATTATATGCAGAGCCCTCTGCTGACCAGCCTTGCGGGCGGGGAGTACCCTCATAGGTAACCTTCTCAGCCACGAGTTCTTCGATCAGGTCGCTGATCATCTCTTCGCTAAGGTGGATTTCTTCGTCTTTGTCTTCCGTAACACCCATTGATTTCATGGTCTCATCGCCCGCGTTAACAGCGGATGCATCAAGGTTAGAGCCGGTAGCCTCGTCTTCCTCAGTCTCACCCGCCTTGGGGGGTTCGATCATCACACTGGAGGGACCGTCCTCGTCCGCACCTTCGGCAAGCTCGGTTGCCATTTCGGTTGCGTCAATAAGCGAATCGGCAGAAGCCTCTTCGCCAGCTGCCTCTTCCTCTTCAAGGCGAGCCTTTAGGGAATCAAAATCAATCTCGACCATCACGTCTTCGTCTGGGGCGCCCAGCTCTTCATTTTGAAAGGCATACGGGATATCATCCGTAAAAGAAATATCTGCGGCAGGGGGCTCTTCAGAAGCGACGCCCGCTTCGGAGCCTAGTCCAAGACCTAACTCGTCCTGCTCCAATAAAGTGTCGAGAGCTTTCTTAACATCTCCTGAATACTTCTCTAAAACGGCATTCTCTGCGTTTTTGAGGGCTGCCTCTTTAAGGGCTTTTGCGTCGACGATCGCTTCTTCTAATAGTGAAGACATAAAAATTACTCCAGATCTGATGTGTAATCAAAATAAATAGTGTCTAACGTGGGGAAATGACTAATAGATGTGATTTCTAGTGTCCCTGCTGCCTGTTATCTGTTAAAATAAACCAATACGTACCGGTACTCACCAGCGTAACGCTTTGGGAGCTACCATCGATTTCGATTGAATCCTCTGGGCCCGAGTCCTGATTGGAACCCATAAACTGACCGCCGTTGGAGTCAATCGTGAGGGTCCAGGACGATTCGCTGTTGCCGGTAGTCAAAATGTGATATGTTCTTCCGGTAACTCCGCTAGCAGCTGGAAGAGTTACGGTGGCATCATCGGTGTCAGTAAAATCTACTATGTAGTGGGTTTCATTTAACGTTATGTCATCAGTAATGGCTGTATAATTTCCGGCCTGCGAGCCGCTTACTTCAAAAGTAGAAGTGGGTGAAGAGGTGCCGATGCCTACACGGCCGGAGCCCGTCACTGCCAATACAGGATTTTGTTGTGTATCGTGACACATTAGTATCATGGCATCATTAGAAGAGGAAAGATGTAAGAGAGACGTTGGGGCCCAATCGTATCCTGCGTTGGGCCCAATACTAAAGAAACCATTGCTATCAAGAGCAGCCTTTACTACGGCACCAATCCTGAAATACATATCTTCACCAGCAACAGAGTTTAAACTTAGATCCCCAGCTGAGCCAATTAAGATGTTATAGGTCAAGTGCTTGCCGGAGCCATGATGTTCTTGATAACTATGCCCTATAAACCCGTAGTCCGTCGAGTTGGGCCACGCACCTAATTCAAGGCGTCCCATTCTTACGGTAGAAGCAGATACTGGAATATCAAGAGCGAAGCTCGAGCTGGGCGACGCTGTTCCGATGCCGACATTGCCCTCCGACTGATCAAAGTAATAGCCGACTCCCCCCAAGGCGCCAGAAATCTGGAAATCGAGGTTTGAGACGAGTTGAATCTGGTGTCTGCCCAAGTAGGTCCCGTAGATCTGCTGGGAGTATGGGGAGGCTGGTGTGCCGAACCTGAGCGCCGGGCCGCCGGCGGGATATAACTCTATAGCTGCTGCATCTGATGCTACAAGAATACTGGCGTCGGCGTTGCTACCCGAAACATGTAACTTCTTCGAAGGCGACGACGTGCCAATGCCGACACTATCCGCACTCCCGTCTATCCTCATTACTTCTGCCCCAGAAGTTCCTCCGTATATGATAGTATCGCTGGTTGAGTCGTCCGTACGTCCGATATATACATTATCGGTATATTGGGTACCAAGCCTCAATATATGAGCGGGGTAGAGGTTGAGGTCCGCGCTGGCAGTATTCGTTGTCAGAGCCAATGTTCCGTCCGAACTAATATTAAAAATGGTGCAATTGCTTGCATCATAACCAAGCCTCATTACTTCTCCAGTATCTATTACGTGAAGTTTTGCGGCGGGGACGCCGGCTGTGCCGATGCCGACCTTTCCACTTTCTAGTATATCGAATGATGAACTCGCGATTCGCCATGGCTTCCCGTTGGTCCCATCAAACCCTATTTGATATCTTGCGCCGGGGTATGGAACACCAGCAAACCACTCCTCGTTGCCGTCGTCGCAGGTGAGGTGTATGCCCCGGGCGCGGTAGTCAATATTAGAGTTAAGCTCAATAAGGGTGGCAGTTGCCTGCGACGATGGTTGCATATTGCCTTTGATCAAAAGCTGGGCGCCGTCCTCGCCATTATCTCCCGATTCGATCTGAACGAGCGGGTTGGTTTGGGTGTGGCTAGACGAAATATGCAACATAGCTGATGGAGTGACGTCCTGTTTGTTTCCAAGACCGATCTTGCCGCCTAGAAGAAGATCTCCGGATCCTGAAATATCACCTATAACGGATAGTGCTTCGGACGGCGAATCGGTGCCGATGCCGACGTTGCCGTCGCCGCAGACAACGAAAACGTCATCATTGCTGTCCGAATTGGTATAGAATAGATTGTCGCTGTCGCTTCCGGAAACATGCACCCGTCCCTTGATATTGCCGGCAGCCATGGATGGGAGGCTGAGATCACCGTTGGTGCTTAAACCCATTTTCCAATACGTATTGTCGGTACCCCAGTTGATCGCGTAGTCGGTGCCGGCTATGAGGTGCATATCGCCGCCCTGGGCGAGGATGTTCATGCCGCCGCCGGCCATACCAATGATTTCAGTGCCATTGGTACCTTGGATATAAAGTGTAGCAATTCCGCTGGATTCATTAGTCTTTAATACCAAATCTGTTGCATAAAGGGCACGACTAGAACTGATGGCGCCATCGACGACCAAGGGGATACCCGAGCCCGACACGGTTACGACGGAGCCATCATAAACAAACCCAGAGTCGCCGCCTGTACTACCGCCATCATTATATTGAACGTTTGTGTCGGATCCGGCTGGGGATGCTGTAGCTGTGATTCCAGTTAAGTTTGAACCATCTCCATAGAAGGTCGACGCAGATAGTTGAAGGGATGAGCTAACTGAAACAGAACCCGAGATAATAAGACCGGGTTCACCTCCGACGATGAATCCAATTGCGTCCTCACTAAAGTCTATATATGTATTCCTCTCGGTATCATCTTCGTTATAGATGTCACCCTGAAATGTTCTGCCTCTTGAAAACTTATAAGTCATTCCATCTTAAATAGATCCTTAAATATAAAAAGGGTGGGTACCCCGAAAGATACCCACCCTAGATTATCACTATAACTTCTAATAGAAGTACTAAGTCATCCTAGAAGATAGACCAGCTATCTGAGGCAACATAAACCAACGAAACGGCGGCGTCCGCTGACTCAAGTTCAACCTCGGTGAGTGTGTTATCAATCACTTGGTCACCTGCGCAGGTGACTGCAATGTGGTAGCCCGCAAGGCTGCTTGGTGCCTTAACATAAACAATGTCACCCTCTGTCGGAGTTGCCGGCAGTGTCCAGACACTGTTGCCGGTTAGCTCTGCGTTACCATAGTTCATTCCCGCTGCAAGTGTTTGAGCTCCGGTTCCTCGACCGTTAACATCAATATTCTGCGCACCAGCGACCGAAAGGACACCGGATGCCGCCGTGATGGTAGTACCATCAGCAATGGCACTCACGAAGTCAACAATGCTTTCCTTCTTTGATCCGTTGTCTGTTGCGTCAACAATAGCGAGACTATCATTGGCAACATCAACCGTTGCAGCAGCCAGGTCGTTAAGATCAACTTCCATGTCATTAGCATTGATCGTCAAACCACCGTTGGTGGCATTGACAACTGCAAGGACCGAAGAAGCTGCAGCCAGACCAGCGCCCGCAAACAAAGAAGCGAGAGTGGTAGTGGTGCAGAGTTGCTCGGTAGAGCCATCAGAATCAAGTGTCAAGAACGAGTCACCGTGAGCAGCGGTAACTGCCGAGTACTCAGAGATGTCCAAAGACAACACTGCACTGGCAGCGGCAATACCGGAACCAGCAAACAATGTAGCGAGACCATCAGTAGTAGTGAGTTGCTCGTTGGCATCGTCCGAATCAAGTGTCATAAGGTGATCACCTGATGCCGGCGCGACGGTCGAATACTCACTAAGGTCAAGGGCTAGCACACCGCTAGAGGCGGCGAGACCGGCGCCAGCGAGACCGGTGGCGACATCGTCATTGATCATGCTATCCTGAACTGCGTCGGCGGCGATCGTTACGGCACCAGCGTTAGTCATGGTAACATCGCCACTTAAAGCAGCAGCTGTGAAACCAGTACCGTCACCGATCATAATCTGAGTGGTGGCAAGAGCAAATTCGCTCAGGTTACCGGTAGAGTTGGCGTCTCGAACGAGAAGGCTGTTAGCAGCCACTTGCTCAATTTTGGACACATCAACTGCGTTGGCAGCAATTGTCAGAGCACCTGCGGACAATGTAGCGTCACCGCTCATTGCGACATATGCTAAATCAGTACCATCAGACTGGAGAAACCTGCTAGCTGCGCCGAGCGCCAAATACTGTGGGTCTCCGGATGAATCACCAGAGATGATAGAACCACGTGTGATTCCAGCCATCTTGGCCAGTGTGACACCGTTGTCCTTAAGACGTAGAGCGTCAGAGTTTGTCTCAATGCCCGTGTCATCGACCGAGACGGCGAGAACGCCGGAAGAAGCTGCGAGAGCGTCTCCAGCAATTGCGGTGGCATAATCAGCCATCGACTCTTTGGCGACGGAGCCGTCAGCGTCTAAAAAGTACATTGAGTCGCTACCGACTGCTACTGCGGCGGCATCGACGCCAGGGAGGTAGAGAGAACCCGAGATGATATGTTCATCCTCAAAGGTTGTACTACCGGAGAGCTTTGCTGCTCCCACTTGGAATTTATAAGCCATGTTTAAATCCTCCTATAGATTAATGGCGAAAACAGGTAAAAAACACAATTTATTTATATTCGTGGATCACTAGCATCGGAGGAGTAAGAATTAAAATTTATATCCACATCTGTTTTCAATAGCAAATAGTGTGTTCAACCTTGAAAAGTAGGATTAATTTACACTATTTTATAAGTAGTTAGAATCAGTAGATAAACCAGTTTGTACCGTTAGAATATAAAAATATTGATCCATACGGTGAATCTATTGTCGCAGAGGATTCGCCGTCAACAGTCTGAGATGCTGATGGATTAAGTATGATTGTATTGACACCTGAGGCAGTGCCGGTCTCGTCTTTAACCATAACCACTTGCCCTTCGGCGAAGGATGCGGCATCAAGCTCTATCTCAAGGGGGACCGATGTAACAGCCAATATATAATCTGTAACAGAAGCCGTATAATTAGAAGAGACTCCAGTCCTGTTATGAATAAGCCCCGTATTTAACGTTAAAACATCATTTCCATAATCATATAAAACTTTAGCACTTCCGCTAATACCCCCCGAACCTGTTACAAATTGAAGGGCGCCTGCAGGTCCCTGACCCGTTGCTGAGCCTGCACCAACATTTGTAAGATATTGTCCATCGCCATAATAATAAGATGCTGAAACGTTTAAAGAAGCCGAGATGTTAGCCAATGCGGTGATATCGTTGGTAGTTCTCAGTATACTCGCAGTAACTGAACTTTGAAAATCAACTGAGGATGTAGTAGAATTGCCTCGGCTCGTAACAGTCTGCAAAGTATCCGAAACAGTGTCGGCTTCGATGGTAAGCGGACCCAAGCGACCGCCGTCTGTAAGTGTAATGCCGCTTCCGGCGACCAAATAGCGACCATTAGTTAGCCTAGTATTTCTAGTTAATGTTAGATAATCAGCATCTACCGGAGGGTAAAGTGATTCACGAGGGGGGGCTTGTGTTGATCCGTCTTCTAAAAGTGTAGTATCAAGTGATCGATCGACACTTGGCATGACGCGGAACGAGCCGGTTCTTGCGCGTATGCACTCGGCACTTATTTGAAATTTATGTTGGACTTGCCCAAAATAGTACCTGGTATCATTATACGTCCGGACGATCTCGTAATATTCTTCTCCATACTGCAGAAAATCGCCGACGCGGACAAACAGATTCTGGTCTTCTGTCAAGCGTTTGCGGTGGAAGTTAACTGTTAGTTTGGTTTCGTACTCATATCCATAACGCTCATTGGATTGCTCGTTAGCAACCTCCACATAAGCATATACTCGAACCGGTGGCAGAGAAACCTTTTCAATTGCTTCTCCGTAAATATCATTAAAGTTTGAATCCTCGATGCTTATTGGGTAATAAGCAAGAGTCTGTCCAATGACTCTTTCCGCGAGTTCGTCATTTACTTGTTTTACTAGATCACGTTCTTTTTCGCCAAAGAACATGGGCGCTGGTGGCGCCAGGGGTTGGGACCATTTATTTTTAGGATCAGCCATTTAGTGGCCCTCCCTTGTGACAGCCCTTACAATTATCTAGTTTGCAATCTTCTTTTAAGGACACCTCGTATGCCATTTGTTGCCATAGCCCCAAGCACGGCTCCTCCTAGCCTACGCCGGCGGACCCAGACCAGTTCAAATATGGACTTGCGGTGGACACATTGGGATTATTAATCGAATCTGCTGGAATGTAAGTAAGACCAGCCATCACAGACGTGCTACCCGCTGCGCCGCCGCTCAAATGTAACTCTGTTACTTTAATATCAAACGGGCCATGTGTTCCTGAAGGCAAATCTAAATAATTTGTTCCCGCATCTGTTACTCCATTCGCCGAGAAGCCGACTCTTAGGATAGCATTATCGTTATTAGTAACCTGAACCCAGCTGGTCACTTCTGGAAAACTTACAGATGTGGCACCAGTGGCATCGATGCTCCCCTCTGCCCAAGGCTTACCTGAGACCTGGTAGGATCCTACGTTCTGTAGTCCGACTTTATATTGCATTACCATAATTTGTTTCTCCGTCTAATAAATAGGACGCTACAACGCGTTTTATCTAAACAATTTAGCATCCCTTTTCCTTTCCAACTTCTGTTGTTCCCGTATTGCCTTTTGTCGTTTCATTTTGCGACGAACAGAGGGTTTAATAAAATATCCAGTTTTATCCCGGTATATTTCTATAACTCTATCTTTTTTGCACTTCTTGGAAAATCTCCTAATCAATCTCTCGCTGGTTTCATTGCGCCTAAGCTCAACTTTAACATTGGTAGCCATTGTTCTATTCTCTTTCTTTCACTTCATTCATATGCGCAGTCCAATGATTCCCCACGGTACCGAATAAGTTTGTTATATCAACTCCAGCATCCCCAGCGTCGACTCCCGACAGGGGTGACGACTGCTGAGATGGGCTTCCTTGTGCTGGGGCGGGTGTCGTGCCTTCGAAAAGGTTGACGCCGTTATAGGCTTCGCCGCCGATGGCGGACATCAGCTTTTCTCGATGCTCTTTAAGTTTATTGGACTTCTCGCTTTTAAGTGCGTTGCGTTTCATTCTCTCTAAAGTTGGGTCTTCTACCTTCGTTGTCGGTGCGGCAGTTATGACTGGGGCTGTATTCATGCCGCGAGCGACCTCGGATATAAGACCAGAGAGAACTCCGTCTTCGAAGATAACTTCTTTAATGCACTCTTTGATAAGGGGTTTTAAAATACCCTTTAATTCTGATTTTTTCATTTTACACCTGCTAATACTTTCATTCTATTAAATTGCTTGTGTTCTTTAAGATTGGCGGCGAGGTCGCGGAAGTCTTCGTCGGTCATCTCGGCGCCGCGGCGGGATGTGCTGGGGTCTTCGTCGTCTTCCTCATCTTCCTCCCAGAACCACTTGAAGCGCCATGGGTTTTTGATTTTGGGAAGAAGAGGGTTTATTTTGAAGAAATCGGGATTGTCAATAATAGTGTCCCAATATTCCACGTATCGTTCTTCGGCCTCGTCTGTCGAGAAGAGTCGGACCCTCGTCCGGTCGTCATCGTCGTCGTAGATCTCTGCTACCTCATAGTCCCCGGGTTTTATACCCGAGATATCGTTTTCTTTAACACGTACGATATCTCCCGTGAGGAGCACCCGTCGTCTCCTTCTTCCAGGAATGGGCGCTTCCTCCTCCTCTGGCTCTTCAATCTCGGGATTGACCTGATAGTTCTCGGGTTGGTCGGCAACCAGTTTCATGCCATATGCAAGTACCTTTGGATCTTGACCTTCTCTATCTGTCAGAACGACGTCGGTGCCGGTGTCGCCGCGGTTGGTGGCGAAGACTTCATAGTCGCCAGGGTCCAGGTGCGGGTCGTCCACAACTCGAACGATGTCGCCTTTCTTGAGGGTTTCTGGACTCTCTTCTTGACCCGGGACTGCAACGGCGGTGACTTTGTCTGTGGCTATTAAGTCTTCCGGGTCTGCCTCGGGGGAAACCGTGCTTCCGGAGGGACCTATTTGATCCGCGGAAGGTTTGGTAGATGTAGTCGCAGCTTTATCTGCGGGTGTTGCGGTGTCCTTGGCTGCTGCGGCAGCAGAGGCAGGAGGCGCCGTGGCGAGGCTCCCCATCTCAATGTCTAGGTCCGCGAGCTGGTCGAGTTCGGTCTCAATGTCTGTATCAATAGCACCTCTCTTAAATAGACGAGTTATTAAAGTCGCCGCGGCTGGTTTTTTTGTGATTATGTCCTTTATAAGTCCTAGGAGCTTGGGTGCTTCCCCTCCAGTAAGAGCAAATTCTACATTGCCGCCCAGGTTGAGCTGTTCATGAAGCTCATATCCTTCGCCCTTCAGTAGACCCGATATCTCGTCCACGATCGTTGCGCGCGTGTCGTCGTCAGGTTCAACGCCGACTTCCGAAGCTATAGCAAAAAGGCGACTGAGAAGGTATGCCATCTCGTCAGCTGGATATTGCTTAGAGGACTCTTTTTTTCCGAAGCCTAAGATCTCATTGACCTCTTCTTTTATCAAGGTATCCAGTTCATATCGAGATATTCTCATCTCTAGCGCTCCAGGATGCTATCCATTAAGTTTATAATTTTGTTATTGTTTGCAACTTGCTCATTCATCAGCTTACTTTCACTAAGAGACAAGAATGCATTTGGGGTGGAGGGCTCCGATACAATATCAAAACAAATCAATTGGAAGTCATCTTCTACAATTGTTTCGCCGGCAGATTCATGTACGGACCCCATGCCGCGAGATGAAATACCAATTTTTACGCCTGCAGTAACCAGCGAACGAAGAATCTGACCTGAGGGGGTGTCTAAAACTTTGCACTTCCCCATGACTGAGTTGCCCTCCATCCAGATGTCGACCACCATGTGCGAGACATTTACAAGGTTGATGATAGAAGAGTCTGGATGGTCCAGTTCTCCCAGAGCACGGCGGTCGTTCACAAGATTCTTATATCTTCCAACTTCTTTCTTTAGCACGTCTGGCGGGTATTTTCGCTTATTGCCGTTGATAACACCACCTTCTTGGAATTTTCCAGTGATGTACATGCCGTTACTTTCACGGATTTCCCTCTTCTCCGCCTCCGTCAGGAAATCCTGACAGACGCCGCCTTCGCAAAGCTCATAGTATTCTCGGAGAAGTTGTGCCATAATATTATTCCTTTAAAGTAGTCAACTGCCTGAGCAGCATCGTCGAACTGGTTGGATCATCCATTTTTTCATGATTGCTCACCTCCTTTATGGGTCACCCTGATCCCGTAATCTTCGACCAACATACTCAAAAAGTATGATGTTCCAGCACTAATACAACCGCACATGAACGCTGTCATTGTACTGTCGCTAAAACTAAATAGTTCTGTATATGGACTTATGCCCCAGAGAAACACTCCAACCCAAAATCCCATGCATAGGTGGCAATGGAATAAACGGCCAAAGCCCCACATTGATTTGCAAGGTGGGCGGATCTTATTGAAGATATGCCCGTGTATAATAATAAATGTCATGCCGTAAGCGGCAAGTATAAAATGTAACAACTCCACTTTAATACCGGTTTCGTAATGGGTGGTAGTAGTAGCCCGGGCGCATAGAACCCTTCTCGGCATGCTGTGGGACTTCACCGTATTCAGTGGAGTCGCGATCAGACGGGTGGGTATACATATCCTCAAGTTCTTTCTCGTATTCGGCTGCAGCGATATCGCTCTGTGCCTCATTAGAAATAAACTCAGCTATAACATAAACCGTTGCCTGCAAGGAATTAATATCTTCATTCTCATATACAATACCTTCTAGGGAGCGGAAGACATCACCACCGCGGATCGAAGCGTTATCGACAACTCCCTTGTTGGTAAGAAATTCAAATAATTTATTCTGATAGTCATAAACATCTTCGGTAGCTGTAGTTTTAGGGAAAGTCACCACCTTCATCTTGTCTGGGACGACTGCAATATCAATCTTTTTGTGATCCATAATAAGAAGGGACCCATCTAAAGCCCGGCGGGCATTTAGTTCAACAGTTGCATGCGGACCACCAAGTGTGATTTTAATCATTGAGTTTAATTTCCTGTACTAATTCTTGTGTTTTAAGAATGCGGTTTAGATCATTGTCAGTAAACTCGCGTCGGCGGAATTCTTCAAGATATTCCACAACTTCCTTTGTCTTCTGTGAGATAAGGGGTTCAAGATCGGCTTCTGCCGCTTCACTAAGTAAGCCTTTAAGCCTTGATAATTCTTCATTAAGGTAGAGTCGTAACTCAAACCCATCATCTGCAAAACTAGTTATAAAACGATTTAACAAATCTTTTTGCTCCTGTAGAAGATCGCAATATTTATTGTTATACTTCTTAATAAAGGAATTATAAGTTAAATTATCTATTGATTTCATCTGGTTAGACTCTAGCAATGATTGTTCGGCGCTCATAGCGTCAACAATCGACTGCTCGAATAAGACTCTTTTTTTAACTGCAATGCTGGAATTGAATACCGCATCCACAGATGCCAAAGATTTGAAGTTGGGAACAAAACTACTCCAGACACTCTTTCCCAATCCCTTATTAATAGCCGCTATAAGATGTGATTGTGCATCAAAAATTGCGCTCTCGTCAAGAGAGTGGTATGCAGTTTTGGTTTCCTGTAATAGTCGGTCTGCTAGTTTTTGTTTAATATTCCTAGTCTCCAGGAGCCTGTGATAGTGAACCAGTTCTTTTGCTAAAATAGTTGTTGATGAAAAATGCTCTTTTAGTATTGTCACAACTTTATTCTTTTTTTCAGTATTCTTGTCTACAATAGATTTTGTTAACTCTCTTGTAAGAATCTCATAAATAAATGCTGTATTACGTTTCTTGTTATGTTTCATTCTTTTCAGCCTCTTTTTTATCTAACTGCTCTACAAGCCTGCGGACTTTCACGGTATTTTCCATTAGCCGTGTTTCGCTCCTGCTATAAGTAGATTCCTTTTGTTCTTTAATTCCTAAGAGCGATCTAAAATTGGGAGATAGATCGGCGGATTTGACGACACCAACTCCGGCGCCGGTGCGCGATCTCGGTGTATGGAGTCGAATATCACTAGACCCCTGACCATGGTCGCGGCGCTTTGCGGGCCCGGGTGCATGTGTCCTTCGGTTATCAACAACTTTTTTTCGATACGACGACTTATCATAATGTACAACGTTCTCATCTTCACTTAGATCATCACGTCTGGCTGGTGCGGTCAAGAGAGCAGTCTCTAATTCACCTTCATCAGCTGCGGGCTCTTCTGCCCCCAAGCCTTCGAGTCCAGCGTCGAGGTCGCCTCCAAGTTCCTCACCCCCAAGAGCACTCAGGTCGCCACCCAACGCATCCATTTCGCCGGCTGCACCCTCTTCGACGACTGTTTCGAGTGCCTGTTGATATTTACGATCATAGAACGACTCGCGCTGATTTCGAAGGAATTCATCATCAGACAACCCAAGAATATTCTGAGCCACCCAATGCTTACTATAGGTCCCTTCGGGTATTGCGTTTGCAGTATCAAACTTGGTTCGCAAATATTCGAGAGTCTGTAGTTCTGCCAAACGGGAAGGGTTGTTTAGTGACAAGTCAAAACTTATCAAATCCTCGCCTCGGAAGCCCAACGTATAAAGGTGCACCACTGCGATCTTCTCTAGCTCGGTAACAAACGGTCGCTGCAATCGCTGGATTGTTCGAGCAAATCGAATATCTTTTTGTGCCAATGTCGTCTTATCTTCCGTATCACCCTCTAAGTTCGTAAGATATGACTGCGGAATTTTAATGGCAGAAAAGAGCTTATCTCTCATATACTTAACATCTTCGATATCGTCTAGAGACTTGGCGCCGGGGAGCGAAGTAATGTCCGATCCCACTCCGCCGCGCATTGGAATAAAATAGTCCTCTTCTAGAGAGAGAGGATTGTACCGAAGATCGACACGACCAGTGGAAGCATCTACTAACTGATTACGCTTCATTTCTGTTTTCACCTTCTCCATATACTGAGCGACGTCTTGCGGAGGGATGTTGCCTACATCAATCTTAAACACGCGGCGCTCGGGGGCGCGGACAACTCTATAAGCAATCATCGCGTCTTCAATAAGGCACAACTGGCGCCAGATACGACGAGCAGGATCAAAGACTGAGGTTCCATATGGAGAGTGGCGATCGTTTCCCAGAACACGAAAGTGTGCAATCTGCCAGTTTTCGAAAGTCATACCTGCGCCATTCCACTGGTACTGTACATAATTTGGATTTGTGGTATCTTGCCCTTCCAGTCTCTCGACCTCAGCATTGGGTAAGCCAACGACCGATGTTACTCCTAACTTTTCATCAACATCCAGGTATAAAAACAAGTCACCATATTTGCACATGGAGCGAGCCCAGCCGAACGCATTAAATTCTATGTTAAGAACATCATAAAATAAAGAATTAATAATTGTTTTAATTTCTAAATTCATGCACGACACATTTAACAATTTGTCAAACTCATTTGATGTTGTCATCTCATCAGCATAGATATCTAAAGCAGTAGCCAACTCTGGGGTATACTCCATCTGTTCAAAATCTACATATCGTTCCGCTCTATTCTGGTTGCGAAAAGCAGCAGAAGTAAGCATGTTGTAGTTCTGCGACATGTTGTTGTCGGCGCGTTGGAACTCTTGTCCGCTCATTGAACGGAAACGATAACGATATTTATCTAAATTATTGCGTCGCTCTTGTCGCGCTTGTTGGGCGCGGTAGTTCACTATGGGTCCAGATAAAAGGCGCGTTAACCTCTTAAATAAGGGGGATGATGGGTTTCGTGTATTTCTCTCGTTTTTGGCCATTTTCTATCCTTTTATAAGTGCTATGTATTCCTGATTAAATTCATATGCTTCCGTCGCTCTTTGGTTATCTTGTGTTCTCTTGTGCCCCGTCATGCCGGGAATAGTTGTCGAAATACCAGTTTGTGAAGTTGAAATAGAAGAAATAAATTGTTTGCTGTATTCTATTCCTTTTTGACTTTCCACTATAACTGTGTCCCTTACCCAACAACCTATTGCAAAAGACATTACTAAATCATCATTGTAGCTACGCATTGCCTGAGGTCGTCCCGAATGCCAAATGAAAGTTTTCATTTCAGATAACAGCCGGTTAGAGTTAATCTTAATTAGTTTGTTCCTCATAAACTCTTCCATCTTGGCTACAATAAGAGGTCTGGTTTTTGAAGAAGTGGTAAACCCCGGAATGACATTTGATTGCCATTGCGCTGAAATGGGGTCGACATATTGATGATCACCTTTCCTAGAGTGGTATAGATTAGAATACCCTTTATCTAACAATTTTTTAAGTACTGCGTAGCCTATATTATTATTTTCTATGGTTAACATAGGATTTCCGTATTCTCCACAAACATTAAATAAAATGTCTGCAAAGTCATCTGGTGTTGGCTTACCAACATATTCAGCCACGACTTCCATCGATTCTAATTCAAAAATATGAAATGCACTATTATCCTTGCCATCGCCGCGGGCAACATCTGCGACGACTAAGTAGGGCTTTTCGGGATCATGCTTTTTCCAAATCCAGTAATTGCGATCGAAGCCGGTGCGGTACTCAGGGGTGGTAGCGCGCTCAAGGTACCACTGTATGTCGTCTGGATGAATTACAGTTTCCCCCGAGACGTTGAAGTTACACTCAAGCTCCTGGGCAATTTGGCGTTTGGACATGTTTTTGGTTTCTTTTTCGAACCACTTCTTATCGCGGTCCGGATGAACATCCCACAATAATGTCGTCATATAGAAATCATTGGTGCCCGCTTCAGATTCAGCACAGTTTTGGTGGAACCAATTGCCAACACCATTTGGAGTCGATAGTGCAATACAGCGGCCACCGGTTGATAATGTGGGGTAGAGTGCGGTCCATAACTCGGACAGCTTTTCGACGTGCGCTGCCTCATCGATGACTAGCAAAGATAGAGCCTCAGAGCGACCCGCGTCTCCAGAAGTTGAGGAGCCCTTGATTTGAGATCCATTCGACAACTCAAATGAGGTTCGGTTATCAACCGAAATAGATGCAATTTGCATCCATGGCGGTAAGTTCTTGATTATTGCTTTCACTTTCTTAACGAGATTGGTAGCAGTCTGAAGTTTGGTTGCTACTACCAAGATGTTTTTGTCTCGATGGAACAACATTAACCAGCTGACATAAGCTGCTGTAATTGTAGAGATCCCAAGCTGGCGCGCCTTAAGGATAATGTTAAAACGATAATCAGTATAATCTTTTAATAATTGCTTTTGATAATCGTATGCCTTAAAGGGAATCGTCCCCTTCTGAGGATGTGAAATTCGACAATAACTGGTTGTAAAGTAAACGGGATCTTTCCCCGCCTTAACGACCTCTTTTAATATTTCTTGCTTGGTGAGAGCGCCAGCCATAACATCTGCTACTTACCTTTGGGTCGAGTATCGTTCTCGGGTCGCTTGTTCTTGGGTCCCTGCGCCAACCACTTCTTGACAGAGGCGTCGAGGCGATCCTTGTCAGAACCGGCGTTTACATCGATGACATCAGTTAAACCACCGATGCGATAATCGCAGTGCGCCTGGCAGTCTGTGCGATAATTGGACATCCTCTGAACTAAAATATGAGAATCGCCGTCCTTGGTGAGAGTAAGTGCGTTGCCAGTAATAGCCTTATATTCTTTCTTTAAAAATTTGACCACCTCGGCAATTTGCTCCTCAATCTCGTTTTCAAAATTTGAATTCTTCACCTCTTTGAGTCGGACTTCGGCTTGGTACGTGACTCGCAAGATTGGTCCATGAAACTTGACACCAAAGCCATCCATAACTCGTCGGTCATTAATAAAATGACCCTGTTCACGACGGAGTCCGGCAGATCGTGCCTTACCGTCGGCTGCGAGATCAGCTGAGTGGGCGCCATCCCATGCGCCGTTTGCCGCGGCTTGATTGATTCCTTGAATGATTTCGTATACTGTTGCCATGTTTTTATTCCTTATGTGGTCTCCAACCAGATGCCCATCTTTCCTCTCTACCCTCGATATATTGTATATAACATTGGAAGCATGCTTCGAACTTATTCATATACAAATCATCTCTTGGATGAAAAGAATATTTAACGCAAACAGGACATGTCCTATTATGGTCTCTAGTAAGTAGTTTTTTGTTTATTGAAAATCCGTCTTGTTCTACTTTGTCTTGAGTTTCAGCTAATTTAGCAAACTTACGTTGCTCTTCTCGGGATTGAACAATGTAATCTTTCTCTTTGGTGTCGTCCCAAAATCGACGAGGATTATTAATTGCTTCTTCGCCATATTTCTGGGCGATTGCCTTTTCTAATTTGGGTATGTAGTTTGGGTCTTTGGGGTTCTTACTCACCACTGCTCCCGCTTAAGTCTGCATTCATAACAGCCATGGTTGAAGCTTCCTCACGCGCTTCACGAGTTGCTCGTGACTCATAATTCGGCTGCGCAAAATAAGATTCTAAAATTCCGTCAACTGTTGCTGGAATTGTATCTACGGTAGGGTCGGCGAGCAGGCGCGCTTGTTCTTTAGCTATAACCCTCTTTACGCATTTGTTTACCTTACCCTTTACAGCGGATTGAGCCCACTGTGTGGGGTCCACCACAATATCCGCAAATGCTTGCCACTCTAAATCTGTTAATTCAATTGTAAGTCTTTTCATATTTTTATCCTAATAAATATCCCTGGAATGCAGTATAGTTGGCGCCGCTGTTTCCGTTAGTGGTGCAGGTACCAATATTGACAAGTACCTGAACATAAGCAGTATCGCTAGCATCCATATCAGCCACCACACACAAAGAAGGGGTTGAATAACTACCGCCGCCGCGGTACCTCACACCGTTCAGGTGCCAATACGTGCGATTACTAGTTACTATTTTTATCCATACATATTGGGAGCTACTGCTATCAACACTTGACAGGCGCACCTGGGCCGACAGGATGTATTTGCCAGTCGTGGGAGCCGTGAAAGTATCGGTAGTGGTGTTGAAGTCCCCCCCTACATCATAATTCTCAGTATTAAACTCAATTGTGGTCCAGGTTGCAGCGGATAGGCTCTGTGCCGCGTTGCCATATGCACTGAAGGCGGGCTGCGTGGTGACCGTAAGTTCATTGGCAACGTTCACATTGTTGCTTGAATCCAACGACATTCCGGTGGTGTTGTTGATTCTAAAATAGATCGCTTGACCCGTAGTTGCATTCAGATAAGTAGTACCATTAGTGTGCTGCGCCAAAGCATATTGAGCAGCGCTTGTCTGGTCAACGTGACTGAACCATGCATAGTCACTATATCCTCCTCCGTAACCTACCCGGGTTCTTCCTATGTCAGCATAAGTATCGCTGTCCGGACTGATTGCAACTGTCCCATCTGATTCAATTGACATTCTTTCAGTAAGTGTTGTCCCGCTGTCGGCGCATGTCCAAAAGCGGATCGCGCCAGGATGTGAA
>Ga0080013_1001080_pt1 | contig 36963 bp, 62 predicted proteins | sample ETNvirenome_6_85_FD_69236 | JGI IMG/M metagenome (GOLD analysis project Ga0080013, IMG submission 69236) | Marine viral communities from the Pacific Ocean - ETNP_6_85 (SPADES assembly) (version 2) | ecosystem: Environmental > Aquatic > Marine > Oceanic | place: Pacific Ocean | collected 2013-06-19
TGCTCCTCGGCTTGATGTGCCAGATCGAGAAGAGCATCAGTCTGCCAACAGTTCCGCCAGGGTGAAGATCCTGTCGCCGCTCGTCGTCTGTGACCGGATCTCCTCTTGCAGATCCTCAATGCTGTGCACCGTGTTGCCCAAGTCCTCCCACAAAACATCCCACGCCCGGCTGTGATAGCCGCGCCGATCGATGCGCTTGAACAGCGCCTGAGCCAGCACCGCGAGGGAGGCGACCTCGGCCAACTGGTACGCGATAGTGTGACGGCTAGCCGCCCGTCTTGCTGGCGAAGTCATGCTGTCCTCGCCCACTTCATCTTGACCTGGGTCGGGTGCTCGTCGACCCTCGGACGCGAGCGCCTAGACCACTCGCCGCCCCCAGCTTCGCCGAGACATCGCCAACCCGAAGCGCGGAGGCTAGTCCCGCCCTCGTCCTCTAGCGTGTAGGTGATCAGCTTCTTGTATCCCAGAGCCCGAGCAGCTCGCCAACACGCACCGTAGAGCGCAGAGCATGCGTTAGCGTGTCCGTCTGTGGCGACCCTCACGACCTCGGCTGTCCACCCGTCCGCAGCTAGCCGAGCTACGGGAGTTCCGACGATCGCCACTCCTCGCACTGTCCCGCCCTCGTCGGCTACCGCACAGGCGAAGCGCCCACCCTGCGGTGGCTTGTGGTGTCTGTGGTGCTGCTCGACGTAAGCCGAGGCAGCTCGGAGCGTGCAGGGAACGATCTCTAGTTTGGACTGCCGCACCTAGTGCCTCTGCCGAACTCGGATAGCTTCGACCATGTCGGGGTCCAGCTCGGAGGCTAGGCGGTCGAGCAGTTCGTCTCGGGTGAGGTTGCTGTGGTCGTCGGCGTCTGTCTCCTCAAGCGGTCGGTCGATGCCGAGCACCCGAGCCTCGATCCCCATCATCCCGCTCACACTTCCCATGCTGCCGATGCCCCGAGCGTGCGCTTGGTGGTCGCGAAGCCGAGCGATGAACTCAGCCCTTGCCCTGCTGCGGTCGATGCCCCTGTAAGCTTTCTCGATGTCGTCGAGGACTTCGTCTCGGTAGCGGTAGATCGTGCGCTGGTCCACGTCGAGCTGCGCAGCGAGGGCACGCACAACGCGACCACTCCACCCCGCCTCCGCCATCGTGCGCTCCACGAGGTCTAGCCTGCGCTTGCGCTCCTTCTGTGTAGGCCGCTTAGATACTGCCCCGCCTGTGCTAGTAGCGACGGCCATCAGTCAAGCGCTCCCGGCTTCATGAAGACGAACATCGGCTCATAGGCCACCTCGTCAGACTGATTCGCACCGAATCGCCGAGCGAGCGGGAACTTCTCTGTTCTCGTGTGATCGAACCCTGCGGCGATGGCGCTCTCGACAGTCCACATCTCAAGCGGGACGCGCGCGCTTCCGACTGTTACGTCTGCGATGTTGACAATCGACTTTGAGCCTGGTTTGAGCGCGGCGAACTGTAGCGCGAGCATCGGCCGAAGGAACCCATCGCGCCACTCTTCCGGTGTCTTGTACCGCTTAAAGGACTGCGTGTCCTCGTCGGCGTAGTGTTCCTTGGAGAAGTAGGGCGGGCTCGTAAATGCGAAGTCGCAAGATCCCTCTAGTTCGTCGTGGGGAACGTCCTCGGCAGGCAGGTTGATAAGTCTCACCGAGTCGGAGAACCCGAGGTCTTCGGCCATCCTCAGGTTTCCTGCGTGCGTCTCGGTGCTGGGGTCGATGCCGATATACTTTGCCGCGTTCGCCGAGGCAAAGAATCCGACGAGTCTGCCGCCGTATCCGGTCGAGGTGTCGAGCACGGTACCGCCGTCTGGGCAGTGTCGGCGATACATCATCATGGCGACCGCTGGGCGGAAGTTAGCGCAGGCCTGGACCCCCGAAGTGATTACCGCGCGACCCCAGAGCGAGGTGCCGATCTTGCCTCCCTGCTCAAGCTGTAGATCTAGTGCCCTAAGAAGCCACCTATCGTCCTCAAAGGCGGCGGCGGGCGACTTCATCGTAGCGGTCGTCCCGAGTAGCCTGTGTGGGTGGTAGGTGTCGGCTACGTGATAGCCGACGCTCGACCCAACCCACCCATCATCCTCGGTCATTAGGGATAGCGCGTTGATCTCCTGCATAGACTGATGAGGCTTGAGATCCCAATACGGGAACCCGGCGGCGCGGAAGTATGCGAAGGCGGCGGAGGCGATCGATTTGTTAGGGAAAACCCTCTCTTGATCCTCGGCCTCGATATCGTCGGGGCCGATGGGCTCGGAGTCGAGCGAGGATAGAAGGTCGGAGAGGTCGTCGTCCCCGTAGCCTGCGATCTTCGTGTCGATGCCTTCGGCCTGTAGGCTCTCCAGGATCTCAGCGAGCGCATCCTTGTCCCACTCTGCGAACTCGGCGAGACGGTTGTCCGCGATAGCGATCAGCTCGGCTTGTGGCCCGTCGACGTCGAGGGTGATCGTAGGGACCTCGGTGAGCCCCAACTTGAGCGCGGCCTTGAGCCGAGTGTGCCCGGCGATGATCGTGCCGTGCTTGTCGAGGAGGATCGGGTTAGTCCATCCAACTTCGCTGATCGTGTAGGCGAGTTCCTCTGCTGCTGCGTCGTTGTCCCGTGGGTTCTTGGCCCAGGGTGTCAGCTCCGAGATCGGGCGAGTCTGGATCGTGAGGTCGTGTCGGAGGGCTCCTGCCATGTCGGCTAGCCTAACCTCTGCCGATAGATCGGGAAAGGAGGATCGCTGCTCGATCCATGTTCTCGTCGGCCGCCGGCATCCTCCGGTCCTTCCGATGCTCCCACATCGCATGCTGGATCGATGTCTCAAACGAGCGAGCCATCAACCATTGGACCTCGTCCTCCGAGAGTCGACGCTTTGCCCGGCTCTTGATCTTCCACCCGAAGCGAAGGAGCTCCTCGACGTTCCGGCGGCGCTCGTAGATCTTGAGGTGGGTGCGGAGGTGCTCGCCGGCTCGGCAGGAGCAGGGGACTTGCACGTCATAGCCTTCCTTGTCCGTCATCATCAGGTGTCCCTTGTCGCAGGCGTGGGGGCAATGTGGATCGGTGGGAACGTCGACCGCTCGGGCTTCGGTCCTCCGGTACTGCCGGATCACGTCGTCGAGGCCTAGTTGTCCGTACGCGCCTCGGGCTCGGCGCTCTGCGCACTCGTCTCGAGCAGCGGTGAAGGCTAGTGCTAGACGCTCCTGCGAGATCGAGCCGATCCGGCGCTGAAGGTCTATCAGCCACGTCGAGACAATGTCGGGCTCGGGTCCTCTCTGGTTGGTGAGGGTGAGTTGGGCTTCGATGATCTCTGCTATTCCGTCCATGCTTCTGCTCCTAGCGTCGGGTCAAGGGTGCCATTGTTGCAAGCTTCTCTTCGGCCTTCCGCGTGATCTCTGCGAAGTAGGCTTTCTTCTCTTCGGGTGTCCGGCTCGCAGCGGGCCTCCTCTTGCCCTTCCACTCGGGGTCGGCCTTCCGCTTGCCCTGGTCGTCGAAGAGGGCGAGGAAGTAGCGTGCGGGGCGGTCGGCTGTCTCGGCTAGCTTGAGGGCTTCTGCGATCTGCTCCTCGGTGCTGTTGAGGATGATAGCTGCCCACCGGGGCTGTTGTAGCGGTGGGATCGGAACTCGCCCGCCGAGGTGGACGACTAGCCGGGCCGGTGTCCATGCGTCGGGGCTGAAGTCTCCGAAGCTTTCTTCGTCCTCGATCGATCGCAGGTCATCCATCCAGCCCGAGCCCCTCGGGGGGTTTGGGGGGAGATCTTCTTTTACTCTTCTTTTCTTCTTCTTATAAAGGGTGCACTCCTGCTCACTACCTGTGGTGCGGACCTGCTCACTACCTGTGGTGCACTCCTGCTCACTAGTGCGCGTTTGCTCACTAGGGCGGGTCTGCTCACTACCGGGGTGCGTTTCTGTGGTGCGGACCTGCTCACTAGTGCGAGCCCACTCACTAGCAGGCGCGAGCCTGTAGGAAGAGGGTCCTCGGCCCGGCCCGCCACGGTGGACGCAGACGACCAGACCGCGAGAGCAGAGCGAGGAGAGTCCCTGGATCGTTGTCCTCCTGCCGCAACCTGCCCCGGCTGAGATTGCCGAGATAGACCCGAAGGTCGCCGTCTCCGATCGTTGCCATCCGATCGACTGCCCGATCAGGTAGAGAACGATCCGAGTCTCGGAGCCCGGCAGCTTCTCGCGGGTGATCGCGTCGAAGAGGGAGCGCGGGATCTGGACGAAGGGCTCACTCACCGACCGAAGCCTCCCGCTCTTCCCTGCCCTGGTCCCGAAGGGTCGCCAACACCTCGTCCCAGTCGAAGCGCAGATGCCCGCGCTCCCCACCGATACGGAAGCTGGGGATCTTCCCGTCCGTCACCATCTGCCGAAGCGTTCGCCCGGTCACCCGGAGCCGCTCGGCGCACTCGTTCGTCGTCAATATGTCGCTCATGTTGAGCCTCCTTTGGTGGTCCGAGTATACGCACTGGGCCCGCAGTGTCACCACCCATTGTCTCTTTTTTCCTAACTGCGCTTGCACCCCAGGTCGGTCCGTCGTATCGTCTAGCTCTAACTTGATGGAGGTCAAGACAATGAAAGACGGATTTGCTAGCGCCCAGCGCGCCTACGACAACCTGACACCCGAGGACTTTGGTCCAGGCTTCTCCGAGCGGGAGTGCGACCGCTGCCAAGTCGATCGCCGCGCGGACGAACTCCAATACGACGAGGTACACGATCTGCTCGTTTGCGGCGGGTGCTTAGCCTACGGAGAGCACAGCGCGGTCGACGACGAGTGGCGTCGGACCTGCGCCGACTGCGGCGAACTCTTCGGAGCATCCGAGGTCACCGGCAAGGAGGGCGACGACAAGTTGTGCAAGGGATGCCGGAAGGATAAGAGCTGGTTTACCGATGGCTCTTGGCCCTTCGCAGAACTCGACGATCTACTTAACAAGATCGCAACCGGGCATCATCGCTGGCGCAGTCGCATGCGGGCGAGCTTGGAGATCGAGTCGACGGACATCAAGAGCCCGACGACCTGCCCGATCCGCCGGTCGGTCTACGCATCGCTCCTCGTGTTCGCACTCGCCGCCGAAGAGCGCTATCAGGCGAAGTTGGAGGCTGAATACAATGCCAGCAAATAAAGCAAGACTCACGCGCCGCCTTGCCCGCGTCGAGAAGCAGTACAGGATCGCCGTCACAGAGCGGAGGCATGCGGCCTCGGTGAAGTGGCGAGCGATTGCAGACTCAATCCGCGCGCAGATTCGCGCACTAACGACTGTAGGAGGTCACCAATAATGGCACGTATCGGAACAAAGAAACCCATGAGCGTCACCACAAGCGACGATGCGGCACGCGCCCTCGATCGCCTGTCTAAGGCCGCACTGATTGATCTCTACACCTGCGCGCTGGCAGCGGCTCAGGGCGAGTGCGACACGCCCCCGACGATGGATCAGATCCGAGAGGACGTGATCCCGCTGCTCAGGCTGCGCGGCGACCGGATCCCCGACTCACTCTCACCGACTGTAGGAGGTCACTAATGCCAGCTAAGAAAACTCACGACAGCCTAGCGAGCGCGCTAGCCGCAGCTCAGGGCGAAATGATCGACGCTCGACTTGGGGGCAAGGGGAACTTCGGACACTACGCCGACCTTCCCAGCCTGCGCGCGGCCTGCGTTCCTGTCCTGTCGAGCCACGGGATCGCGGTCGCCCAGATCGTCACAGGCGACGGGAGCACGGTGTCGGTCACTACCCGCCTGCTTTGGGGATCCGAGACGCTCGACTGCGGTCCTCTTGTGATCCCCGTAACGGGTGCTCGGGGTAATCTCTGCCATGCGATCGGAAGCGCCGTGACGTATGGGCGTCGTTACACTCTTGGGGGGTGCGTGATGCTTGCCGCGAGTGAGGACGACGAGGGCGAGGCGCTCGCCGGAACTGTTGCCCCGTCCCGCCGGCCCGCTCGGATGGACAAAGCTGGGCAGGCTCGGGCGATCTTGTCGGGTGACATCGGGTGCAAGAGTGCCGGGGATGCCGAAGCCGCGATCCGCTTCGCGACCGACTGCCGACTCGGAGCAGCCGACCTGAACACCGAAGGCGACACGATACTCACGGCCCTACACTCACTCCGCGATACCTGCGGCGGGGACTGGACCGGATTCCTTAACAGCGCCGTCAAGGCGTGGGAGGCTCAAGCATGATCCGCACAATCACAGTCACCGGCAACCTCGGGAGAGATCCCGAAGAGGTCCGAGGCGACCGACGAACCTTTGCCAAGGCATCGCTCGCCGTGAGTCAGGGAAAGGGCAAGCCGACGATCTGGTTCGACCTCACGGCGTGGGGGCAGTACGAGATCAAGGACCTGATGAGGTGCTCTAAGGGATCCCGGATCACTGCATCAGGCAAGATCGAACTCCGAGAGTACAACGACCGCGACGGGAACTCACGCCAGAGCCTCGGGATCTCACTCACCGGACTAGAGCGCCACGAGCGCGAAGAGCGCCGCCCGCCCGCCCCGAACTCACAGCCGCAGCCGTCCGCACTGGACGACGACGACGATTTGCCCTTTTAATCACAGACTGTAGGAGGTCACAGAATGGAAACTAAACTCACAAGCCGCGACATCATCGAAGCCTATCACCGCATCGGAGAGATCATGGATCTGGCCGGCGCCCCCGACATCGACGCCGCAGCCCTCGACGCACTCGACACCGAAGCCTTGGACCTGCTCGACTCGCTCGGGGAAGAGGCACCCGAGAAGCTAGAAAAGATCCGGGCGGTGTGCGCTCACCTGTCCAGCGAGGCCGACTTGCTCCGCGTCGAAGAGCGCAGGCTAGCAGCTCGGCGCAAGAGCAGAGAGCGAGCGGTCGAACGTGTCCGAGGCTATGCCGCTGGGATCTTGTCCTCGCGCCGTGTCGCCGGACTGAGCCCGAAGATCAAGACGACTGCCGGCACCTATTGGCTCGCCACGTCGCGAAGCGTCGAAGGTCCGAAGGGTGCGTCTGCCTGGGAAGAGGCCGGGCTTGCGAAGGTCGAGATCAAGCCCGACCGAACCGCCGCACGTAAAGCCCTGGAAGGCGGCGCCGTGATCGACGGGTTCGCGCTCGTCGAGAAGGAGTCGATCCGATGGAGGTGAGCCAACCGATGACCTCTTGCGGGCTACACGAGCCCCGCGCCGCCGTGTTCTTCCTCGGTGACGGGTGCCCACTCTGCGAAGCCTTGGAGCAGCTACTTGTCGCGAAGATCGCGCCCGAAGGCGACGGAGCCCGGCTAGTCCGCGAGGCCTTCGGGGTATCCCGCGAGGTTATGCAGGGCGGGTGCTGGGACGGTGAGGGATGATGTCCGACAACGAACAGAAACTCCTCGCCGCCGCCGCGGAGAACCGCCAGCTAAAGCAGGAGCTCGCTGAGGCGGTCGCCGCCCTGCGTGGACTCTGCCGCGCCACCGGAGACGAGTCCGAAGAGGAGGGCTTGGCGATCTGGATGCGAGCAGACGAGGTCGTAGCCCTGCACGACGAGGAGGGCGGAGGATGATCTACGGTGGCGACTACGACCGCAGAGCTAGGCACCTCGACGAGCGGGCCGATCCGGTCGGCCCTGACGCGACCCAGGTGCTGCTACTCAAGCGCGACCTCGTAGCCGTTGTGCGGGCGCTGCGTGGTGTCTGTGCCCTGACCGGGGATGAGTGCTTCCGAGAGAACGCGGAAGCGTGGGAACGGGCTGACAGGGCCTTAAGGGAATACGAGCGCGGGGGTGAGTCGTGATAGTCCTCGGCATTGATCCCGGTCCGACGCACTGCGGCGTGGTCATCTATGACACCGAGGCCCGCCGTGTGAAGCAGTCCTACAAAGACAAAACCGTCCTTGCCGCCCTTCTCCAGATTGAGCACAGAGCTTCGGCCCGAATGATTGATCTAGTCGCGATCGAGCGTGTCCAGTCCTACGGGATCGCGGGCGCGTCACTGCTCAGGACTGCGGAGGTCGGCGGCATGCTCCACTACTGCGCGATGCGTGAAGAGGTCAAGGTCGTCTGGCTCTACCGGCGCGAGGTGCTCCGAGGGCTCGACGTGACCGGCAAGGGCAACCGAGACTCGCTCGTCCGGCAGAGGCTGATCGAGATTCACGGAGGCGATCGAGCCTCGGCAGTCGGGACGAAGAAGGCACCCGGCCCGCTCTACGGTGTCAGCTCGCACGCGTGGCAGGCTCTAGCCGTTGCGGTCGTCGCAGGCATGGAGGCGGGAGCATGAGCGAGTGTCGCAGAAACGTTCTAGTGAAGGTCTATGAAGGCACATTCGACGACAACGATCCGAAGTGGATCAACCTAGGCAACGTCTATGGCGTCACCGAGTATTTTGGACACGGCAACGCGGAGATAGAGTTTGCCAACGGGCGCTACATCTGGATAGCTGAAACCGTCGAAGAGTTCACCGAGCGGATTAACGCGGGACGATGGGATCCAGACCCCACCGAAGAAGAGCTCATCGCCGCGATGGTGAGGGATAGGCCGTGAGCGCAACAGGACGAGGACGAGAGCGGAACGCCCGCGACTTCTACAGAACGCCCCGGTGGTGCGTCGAGGCTCTGCTTGAGTGCGAGCCCATCGCGCCGCCCTACTTCGATCCGTGCTGCGGTGACGGCGCGATCCTTGAGGTGCTGGCCGAGTACGGGCCTTCCGCTGGCCTCGACATCCACGAGCCCTCGGCGGCGCTCTGTCTGTCTCGCGGGTTGGAGGTGGGATGCGGTGATTACCTCGCGCACGACTACTCCGAGATCCCGCGAGGCTCGACGGTAATGAACCCGCCCTACAGGAAGGCGGCAGAGTTCATCCGGCAAGCTATCAGTGAACGGTCCCGAGGTGGGAAGGTCGCCGCCCTGCTCCGGCTTAACTTCCTGGGCAGCTCGCGCAAGCGGATCGATCTAGTCGGTCCCGGCTCTTGCCTCCGCTCTGTGCTCGTCCTGTCCAGGCGTCCCAGCTTCACCGGGGACGGACGCACCGACGCGACCGAGTATTGTTGGATGATCTGGGAAGTGGGCTACACCGGATCGGCTTCTCTGCGGGTGCTCGATGCCTCGCCCTAGGCCGACACACTACGCCGGCAACACCTACCCTCACGTGGGCTGGGCGCTCGGTGACGTGCTGCTCGTCGAGCCGAGAGCGAGCGATCAGCGGGTCGCCGAGCTGCTCGACGTGACGCCGCAGACGGTACAGTATTGGCGGGCGAAGGCGGGGATCCCCGCGTACAAGCGGAGGAGCGCCCGCAGTCCTTACTTGGAGGCGACCCCGTGAACTGCGTTGAACTCTTCGCCGGGGTGGGAGGTGCTATCCTCGGAGCCATCCTCCGCCGCCCCTGACCTCCTGGCGGCACTGAGAGCCCTCGGGGTGCGCAAGCCTCGGGGGCTCTCTACTTGGCTGAGTCGTCGTCGTCCGCGCTGTCGTCGTCGTCTGTGCCGCTGTCGTCGTCGTCAGGGGGCACAGGGGCGGCGGCGCTGTCGTCGTCGTCTGTGGCGGTCTCATCGCCTCCACCTCCCAGCCAAGCGGCGAGGATGGCGGCGAGGAGAATCACCGCGAGAATCATTGCTTGCTTTGCTCGTGTCGTCATGATCCCTGCTCCAGTCTCTTGATCCTTCGTTCGAGGCGGGTCTTGGCGAGCCTCGCCATCCTTGGCCCCTTCTCCTCGAGTCGCTTCTGGAGCTTCCCGAGTCTCTCCTTCTTCCTCTTCGCTGCCGAGCTGATCCCGTCAACGATGGCGAGGAATATCAGAGATCCGAGGAAGTAGCCGAAATAGTCGAGAGCCTCCGCCAGTGGGTTGAAGGTCGATAGGTCGGTCATCGCGTCGAGGCGATACGCCATCTCCGCCGCCTGGCGGGCGCGGCGGGTGGCGCGGGGGAGGCCCACCAGTTCGGCCCCGAGGTCGCGGGACACATCCTCGAAGAGGGCGGCCATTGGCCCGTGATTCTGCTGGATCCAATCGGAGGCGACCCGCTCTCGAGCGAGCCTCTTCTCTCTGTCACCCATCGATCGATCCCTCCACTTCCTCTGCCACTGCCGCGACCTTCCGGCCTGACCGGATAGCCCCCGCGACATCGACGAGAGATTGACCCCCGACGAGCCCGAGGCCCATCGTAATGATTGCCTCGATCGTCTTGTCCTCGAGCTGGAACCCGAACACGTCAGACGCGGCGACGAGGAGCACGATCAGGATCGTAACTGCGAGTTTCTTACTTGCGAATTGCTGCATAGTTCCTCACTGGTAGAAGCTCTCGGGGGGCGCGGTTGGTCGTCCGTCCTGGGGTCCCATCCCCAGGCAAGACCGAGCGATCAACAGGCCGACGACCAAAGCGATCAGGCACAGGAAGACCGCGACGTCTTCGGCTCGCTGATTCCTCATTCAGCCCCGGCGATCCTAGCGTATGCCTCCCGCATTGCGGACGAATAGCGGAGGACGTTTGGTCCGTTGCCGTTGTAAATCCTGGCGACTCTCACCCAGTCCTTATCACGGATCGCGCTGAGGAACCTAGGGTTCTCCCGCACCCAGGTAGCGAAGACGGCATAGGACACAGCCTCCGGCGAGGCGAAGAAGTTCAGCGTTGCTTCTGTGGGGTCGGGCCAGTGGCGGAGGAGAGCCCAGCCCATGACCTGCCAGAGCCCCCAGCTCGTGGACTCGATAGCGTCTTGGGGTGCGAGGCTGAAGGCGTGATCGAATGCGGCGCGGTTGGTCTCTGCTGCCGTGGTGCTCCACGCTCCGCGAGATCCTCGAGTGTAGGGGATCTGCCCCTTCAGGTCTGGCCGCTTCCTCAAGAAGACGTGGGGCTCGAAGCGGGTCAGGTCTGGCCGACTGCGCGATCCGGTCTCGACGTGGCGCAGGGCTTCGAGTGCTTCGGGCTCGATGCCTAGGGACGTGGCGACCTGGGCGACCATCTCGGGGATCGTGTTGGCTGGATCCCAGCCCCTCTCCTTCGCCGCGGCCTGGGTCTTCGGCCCGGCGATCCCGTCGACCGTCAGGCCGGCAGCCCCCTGAAAGATGCGGATCCCCTGGTCGGTGAGGGCTCCGGCTATCCCGTCGGCTGGGGGCTCCATCGCATTGCGGCCGATCAGGAACCTCTGAAAAGACTTGACCAGCTCGCCGCGACTTCCTCGGCGGATCGTGCTCATGCGTCGGCGGCGGCTCCGGTTCCATTGGTGACCGGCACCCGGACTCGACCGTCGTCGTCGTGAGTGTGCTGGGCGAGCATTACCTCGATCCTCCTCGTGCTCGTTCGCAGCTCGCGCCCCATCGAGTAGAAGTGGGCATAGCCTCCTACGATGAGGATTATCGTCGGGAGTTGTTCGAGGATCTGAACCGCGCTCATGCTTTAACCTACAGGTGAGGGGCTTCGGGTTGCACTAAAAAGTCTCGCGAGCCGGGTTGTCGATCGCTCTTAGGATCAGCCCCACCGATCCTTGTTCGCTCCACGTCACCGAGTCCACGAGGCACACGAGATCCGTTGCCGCGATCTCTTCGTCGGTGAGAGTTACCACATCTCCCGGCGCGAGATAACCATATTTCGGAGCCGCACTGTAAGCGATCGTCCTCGACGGAAGGGCGTAGGCGGAGGCGAGCCAGTGGCAGATCCTCCCGGCTGTCGGCTTGTCATAAATAGCCGAGGCGGTGACCTCCTTCTCTCGAAGCCCGAAGCGATCCCGGCTGATGCGGCACGCGAGGTTACTCACTGCCTTGGAGTTCTGCGCCAGCGTCTCGTCGTCGCCAGTCAGGACAAAGGTCCGGGCCGGCTTGTCCTCCTTGGCGTAGGGGGCATAGGAGAGGCGGATCTCGTTAGCTATCTCGTCGGGCGAGCTATACGCGACCGCGCCCTCCCTGGACGCCTCGAGCAGCTGAACGTCGATCGAGTCGATAGCGTCGGCGGCGGAGGCGTCATAACGGAAGAGCGCGAAGTACAGGCCCTCGGGTCCTTGCCTCGCCGAGATGGGCAGGATCGGGACGAGTTGTTCTCGGATCCACTGAAGGGGAGAGAACCGTCGGGCTGGGCTGGCGACGATCGCGCAGTCGATCTTGTAGAGGTTCAGCGCCGGGACGATTGCAGCGATCCGCCCCTGGTCCCAACGGACCGCGCTCTGCTCCATCATAAACCGAAGGACGTCACCCGCCCCGCGGCATACCGTCCCGTCGTGGGTTGCGATACCCCCGGCTCCGCTGGTCGACCACTCGATCCAATACTCGTCTTCCTCATCGCTGCCAGACATTGCGGAGATATCGACCACGGTCACGTCAAGCCCGAGGCCGTCCTCGCTCGCCGTGATCGTCGGGGTGAGGCTGGTCGCGTCCGTTGAGTTCCGAACGACTACGGTATTCCCCGTCCCGGTCGTGACGGGATGCCCCGCGATCAAGAGCGTGTCCGTATTGATCCACAGTCCCGGGCTTCCGTAGATTGCCCCGTCTCCCGGGTGCCCGAAGATCCAAGGATACCTCTCGAGGTCGACCGAGTCCCTCGCGCTGGGCCAGGTCGTCGAAGTGATCTGGGCGAGAGCCGGAGGAAAGAGGGCGCGATCGTCGAAGGCGTTCTCCTCGAGCCCGAGGGTTACCGGCTGGGAGCTCGACCCGTAGCTAGGATCGGTTACCCTCCCGTCGATGATCAAGAGTCGCTCTGCGGTGCCTCGCGCCCAGAGATAAAGCTTCCCCGTCGCGGCTGCCAGGTCGTGACCGTCGGCGACAGCCTGGGGGACGTCTATGAGGTCCTGAAGGTAGAGAGTCAGGCTCACCTGATTGGGGCTCGGGGCGTCAGTGAGTAGATCGATCTGGTCCTCGAGTACGCCGCCCCAGTCGAGCCCGGGTCTGTATCCGTAGGTTGTCCCGTCGAAGGTCCCCTCCTCGTGATCCTTCGAGAGATAGAAGGTCTCCCCCGCAAAGGAGAGGTCAAGGAGCCAGACGAGGTCCTTGCCGATGAGGTCGGAGAGGCTAAACGCCATGGGCTACACGATCTCAGAGATCGTGATCGTTCCGAGCCGATCTACGTCGGTCTTCTCTTCGTCGCCGAGGATGTTCTGGCGAGAGTGATCAGACGTGATCCTCCCGTAGACGTAATGCCTCGGGTTGTTGGTCTGGTCGTCTGTAGACTCCGGCGCGATCCGGGCAAAGTAAACGACGGGAGAGACCGCCCCGCCCTGCCGTCGGAGCAGCCCATCCATCAGATAGATAGAATCCTTCACCGAGGCGATCCCGCCGCCGGCTGCACTGGCCGCTACATAGTCTGGAACCGGGTCGTCCTTGTTAATCTGTGTCGCGTCGACTCCGTCCGTCCACGAGAACTCGACCTCCCGCGCCGCAGGACCCATTCGGCTAGCTGCTGAAGATCCGTTGGGGAGCGTGAAGATCTCAGAGTTGGCCCGCGTCACGACCTGCCGCCCCCTCGCGTATTGTGTCCCGAAGATCGCGAGCGGGCCGATCAGGGCTTGGCCGATCTCAAAGTAACCGTCCGCAGTCGTCTGGGCTGGGATCCTCAGTCGGTAATAGCGGGCGGTCGGTGACTGGGAGTGGGCGATCCCCGCGGCGCTCGGCGCCCAGATCTCACAGTCTCCGCTCGTCGCCTCGGTGTCGTCGGCGCCCTCGAGGAAGATCGTCGGGTGCTTCGCGGCCTCCTCCGTCCACGCGCCCTCGGAGTTCTTCTCGATCTTCCTGTACTTCGTGTTCGTGGAGTCGACGAAGGTCCCGCCCTCCAACTCCTGATACATGATGTAGCGCCCCGCCTTGTGAGCCCCCCCTCCGGTCTCAGGATAGACGGTCTCCCCCTTCCGCTCGAACCTCAGAGAGGTGAAGCCCTCGGCGGCGTTGATCGTGCAAAGGGTCGTCCAGCCCGCCGCGTACTTCTCAAGGTATGCGGTCTTGAAGTTGATCCCCAGGAGGACAACCCCGAAGCTGTGGTTCTCGAGGTGACCATAGGCGAGCTCGGAGATGTCCCAAGCAATGATCTGCTCCGTCGCGTCCTTCGATCTCCACGCCGCCCGGGGGCTCTGAGCCACCGACGGGAAGACGTTCCTGAGGGGGTGAGAGTAGTCCGCGTCGATCTGCCACCTCTCCTTGTATCTCGTCGGGCCGGCGACCGCTGCGATCTTCACGTTGTCGAAGATCTCGGACGGCTGTGTACTGAAGCTCCGCGGGTGTAGATCTCCCGGGGTGCTCCACGAGTCCGCGAAGCCCGCGGAGGTCGGAGCCCATCGTCCCGGCCAGAAGCAGTAGCCCACATAGCCCCATCGCGAGACGTCGCTCCCCGTCTTGTGATTTCCGAACGTCACCCGGGAGTTGTCGGCGTTTGCGCCCGCGTCGGACACGGCGCCCCCAGGACCCTCGGTCCACTCCCTGAATTGGTCGCGACGGGCATACCAGGTCTTGACGTTCCCTTTGTCCATCGCGATGCGGATATGTAACCGCTTTGTCATGTCCTCTGTGATCGCCGATCCGATCTGAGCCCCTGCCGTGATGTCCCGGAGCGCCCAGCCCGAGTCGGCTATGCAGACTGCGATCTCGTACTTGAAGCTGGAGGCATCAGAGATCCTGATCAGGAACCCGACATCTGTGTCCGTCAGCGATCCCGATCCCGCGTCGACCGAGACCCCTATCTCGGCGAATACGTCCTCCTGCTCGTTCCCGCTGCTGAACTCGCGAAAGAAGTACCGGGTGTTCGCTGTCGTGTCGATCTTCAGAACGCTACTCGCCAGATCGTCGGCCCCGGCGCCGCTCGCCGTCCACCCCACGCGCCGCGGATCCACGATCGGAAGATAGCCACCCCCGCCCGTGCTCGTGCTCGTGTTCTTGTTGAAGGCGACGTAGTCGGTGTCTTGGAAGTTCACCGTCCCGTGAGCCGCCGGCCCGGTGTGAGTCGAGAAGCCGCCAAGGTAGACGACGCCGAGAGACTGCGGATCTTCGTCTGAGCTGTCCGCCGTCCACCTACTGAGAACCACGACCTGGCCCGCGCTGGACGCCGCCGCGTAGGTGTCAAGCCTCGCCTCGGCAGTGTCGCCCGAGAAGTACGCCGCCTCGGAGAAGGTCGACCAAGTGTCGCCCCCGTCGTCGCTGCGGACGGGGTGGAGGTCATCGTCCGAGACATCTCGGCTCACCAGAGCGAACACTACGCCGCTATCGTCTCGCCACGAGGCGCACCCCGGCTTGGTGACGGAAACCATCCCGTTGTAGATGTCGACAGCGGTCGCCAAGAGAAGTCGGTCGTATGCCGATCCGATCCGCCGGCTCAAGTACTTGTTCGAGCCCGCCGCGGGGTCGGAGTGGTAGGTCATCAGGAAGGCTCCGTCAACCTCCACTAGATTGATCGCGAGCACCTCCTCGCTCCCATTCGTTACCCAGTCGTCCTCTACCTGGGTGAACCGCCCGCCGAGGTCATCGCTCGCATATTGGGCACAGTTCGACTTGGACGCGCCGTCCTCGAACTGGATCACCAAGAGCACCTCGCCCCCGCTATAGATCGCCCGCATCTGCCGGATGTCGTCGTTGCTGATCTTCGTATCAAGACAGCGGAACGAGTAGGGTTCCCAGTTCGCCCCGTCGTCGTCGGAGAAGTACACGTCGACCTGATCCCCCGAGGCGATGTACGCGAGAACGCGCCCGCTTGGAAGCTGGCAGAGGGCCGGTCCCTTCTGGGCTGTGGCGCTGTCCGGGGTCAGGGTTCCCGCCGTGCTCCACCCGCTGCCGGGCGTCGTCGTCGGATCGTAGATGCTGACGGTCTGGGCGAACGTGGTCTTGTGCTGGAGTCCGAGGGCTAGCAGCTTGCCCGACTGTAGTCGGATCACGTCGGGATAGGCCGACAGCTCGGAGGCGTCGTCAGACCAGAAGAGAGTTTCCCAGCCCGAGAGGAGTTGGGGTCCGTCCCATCCGTACTTGTCGGATTCCGCGGCTTCGTCTGACCAGAGATAGCCGGCCCGCTCGAGCCCGGGGTGTCCAGCTCGCGCCGACATCACCTCGACCGATCCGTTCGCGCTCTGGCCTCCGCTGGTTTGAAGGACCATCCTCGTCGACTGCTGCGCCTCTGGGATCCCTGGCTTCGCGGTGACCTGGGAATAGCTGCTCGGCGCCGTCGCGTGGGTGCTGCTCGTCAGGTTGTCGAGCCCAAAGCGCGGATCGGGGATCAAGATCCCTTGATACCTGTCTTTGACGAATTCGGTCATCAGGTCCCCGAGTACGGATTATGCCGCCCCAAGGCTCGGGGCTGGGCGGCGCGGAGTGCGTCGACCAATGGTCCCTGCTTGGTGCGTAGGTTGTCCGAGACCATCGCGTCCACGGTGCGCGATCGTACCTTAAACACGGTGACGATCGGGGCTGAAGATGTGCCGCCCCTGTTGAGTTGGCGAACGCCATCGCTGCCCCCAGCTGCTCTCACTCCCTGCGGGCTCAGCACAGCCTCCGAGCGAAGTAGGCGCGCGCTGATCTCGTCGGGCGCACCAAGGGAGACCATGCCGCCAGCGTGGAAGGTCGGCGGAGGTTGCGCGGCGACCGTCGCCATCTGGATCCCACCGATCGTCAGGGCAGTCGCCATCATTCCGAGGCCTATCGGGGTTGTCCCGCCGCCAGAGACGAGACTCGCCATCGCAGCCTGTGCCGTGGAGATCGCTATCTCGGAGAGTCCGAGGGCCTTCTGGATAGCCCAGATCGCCATAGCGCCCGCCTTTTGGTCACCAAGCCTCTCTGCCGTCGCGTCCCGCTCAGCCTCTAGGAAGCTCTGAACGCTCTGCCTGTGATCCTCCTCGATCATTCGATCCAGCTCGGCGAGCCTGCTTGCTGTCTCGGACATCGACGCTTGAGCGTTCGCGGCGATCTCCGAGAACAGGCGGTCGATACTTCCAGCCATCTTGGATGCGAAGTCAGCGGAGTCGTCGAAGTCCTTCCGCACCCCCTCCATAGCCTCGCGCCAGGACTCCGCCACCGAGTCCGCCGCCTCCTTCTCCTCCTCCTTGATCAGGTCGAGGGCTTCCTTTCGCCGGTCTCCGAACTCATCCCTGATCCGAAGAAGGTCAAGGGCGAGGGCGTTCTCTATCTCCGCGATCTCGCTCGCTGTCCTGGCCTTGGTGTCGATCAGGTCTTGAGCGCGCTCCTCCGCCCGTCCTATCGCGAGCTGCTCCGCAGCGTCGACAGCCTCGATCCCATCGAGACGATCGACCCACTGATCCTCGAACGACTTCTTGACCTCGTCGGTGTAACGCTGGATCTCTGCAAGCCGCGCCTTGTTCGCATCCCTGGCGGACTTCGCGGCAGCTTGCCGGCGAGCCCGATCTTCTTTGTCAAGTGCTGCCAGCTCCGCCCGCATCTGGAGAACCGCTTGGGTGTTCAGATTGGCGACTTCTTCCCATTGCTCTGTAGCAACACCCCACGAGACGAGAAGGTCGTGTGTCGCGTTATAGCGGGCGCGGATCGCGTCGGCTCCGGTGAGCAGCGATCCCCGCAGAGCATCGACCTTGGACGTGAGTTCGTCCACTCGGCGCAGTTCCGCCGGGTCTATGAGTTCGAGCCCCTCCTCGCCGCCGACCCCCTCCGCGTTCTGCGCGATCTGAGCGAGCTCCTCCTTCTGCTGCATGAGGGCGACGACTGTCGACTCTGCGACCCTGTGGTTCTCCTTTGCGACCTTGAGGTATCCCTCGAGCTCCTTGATATATTCGTCACTCGCCCAGGGGCGCTCCTTCTCGAGCTTCGCGGTCCACTTGTCGATCTTGACCTGCGCGGCCATGACGGCTGCCGACGCGTCCCAGATCTCACCCGCGATCCCCTCCCCCTCGGTCGGGATGGTCCCCTCTCCGAAGGCGTGCCGGATCCCAAGGGCCAGGTCCTCGAATGCCTCGGACATCTTCTGTAGGGTCGGCAGCCACGAGTCCACGGCAACCTTGAAGAACGCCCCAAGGTGAACCTTGAGCTTCTCCATCGAGTCTTTGAACTCCGCAGCTGCCTTAGCGTCCTCATCACTGAGGACCAGACCGAGAGCCCGGGCTTCGTCCTTCGCGCGGCGCATCCCCTCTGATCCGTCGTTCAGGACCAGAGCCATCTTCGTTCCCGCCTCTTCCATGAGGCGCATAGAGATCGCGACCTTCGCAGGCCCCTCCGGCATCTTCTGATAAGCGTCGGCGAGATCTGCGAGGACGTCCTCTGTAGAGCGGACCTGATCCTCCGAGTCCTTCAACTCGATCCGCAGACCCTCGAAGATCCGAGCGGCGTCAGATGTCGGGTTCTGGACCGACTCGAATATGACCTTTCCAAGACCCCGGAGCGAGTTCTGCAACTCCTCCTGGGTGACGCCCGCGAACTTCGCCTGATAGCTCAGAGCGGAGAGAGCCTCGACAGAAATACCGAGCTGCTCCGACGTCTTGCCGAGACCGTCCGCAAAGTCAACCTGGGACTTGGTGACCTTCCCGATCGCGACTGCCGTCGCTGCGAGTGCCGCGGCGACCCCGAGCATCGTCTTCTTGAGAGCCCGGGCGTCGAACTTCACCTTCTTTAGGGAGAACGATCCCTTCTTGGCCCAAGTCCCGAAGTCCTTCGTCGCACCCTTGAGGCCGGTCCCGATCTCCTCGACGTCCTTCGTCGTTTTCTTGCCGGTCTTCCCCAGGGACCGAAGGGCGGACTCTAGGTCCTTTGTGTCTCCCTCGAAGTGAAAGACGATGTCTCTACGATCTGCCATGTCTAGTTATCCCCGCCCATCCAGAAGTTCACCGCGCTGTCGCTTGCGCCGTCCTTCGACATCGCCCGGCGGACCGATTGGTCGGTTGCGCCATTCCGCCCGCTCGCCGCTCTGCCGGCCTTGCTGGGGTGAGTGAGGAGCCACGCCTCGAGGAGGTCGCCCAGAGACGCGGGGAGAGACAGCGCGCGCCGAAGAGCCTCGGGAGGGGCTGGCTCGTCGTCGATCTTCGCGGGCTGCATCATCTGCTCCGTCGCGTGCGTCAAGTGCCAGTAGGCGAACAGTTTCGCCTGCGTCTCCTTGTCGTGCTTCCAATAGCCATGGGGATCACCGCCCAGAAGGTTTAGGCCGATATCAAGTCTGACGAGATCTCCGAAGCCTTCTGGGCTTCCCCAAAATTTATAGTGCTCTCCGGCGAGGTCAGGATCGACCCGAACCTCTTCGCCAGCTCCGCCGCCCAAGGGGCAAGGTGGACCGTGCCGCTTATCCCCTCCTCGTGGAACTCCTCGAGGACCTGCTCTCCGTAGGCGAGCCAGTCACCTCCGCGCCGCGGCTTCTCTGTCTCGAGGATCCTGGTCGGATCCCACCAAGACGCGCCGACGATCGCCGCCAGGGCATCGACAGATCCACCGAAGCTCAGACCGTCGTCGAGGACTGAGAAGCGGGAGAGCGTCTCGATCAGCTCGACCACGATCCGATCGTTAGGCAGCCGGAACCACTGGACCGGAAGACCCTCTAACTCGATCTCGAAGTAGAGCGGGTTCGCCTGACCGTCAGGCCGGCGAGGGACCGCTCGGGGTTCCTTTAGGTTCTTCATTCTTCCCACCCTTCTTGGCCTTGGCCTTTGCCTTGGCCTCCAGTTCCTTGATCCGGGCCGTGCGGCGGACCCGAACCCCGTCAATAAAGCACCACTGCCCGCCCGATGCTTTGAGCTTCTTCAGTTCCGCGGCGCTCATCAGGTGATCGACGTCGGCAGGACCGCGTAGCTCGTGATCGAAATATTGATCGTATCTGGGTCGCCCTCTCCGAGCGATCCGGTAACGACGCAGAAGGGGACCGTCAGCGAGTGATCGCTCGCGTCCCCGTGGTCGGTTCCCTCGATCAGCCAGCCAAGGTCAAGCGTGAAGACCTCGGCATTGGCTCCGAGGGTCGAGACCCAGGAGGATCCCACGTCACCCGACTGGAGGAGGATCTCTTCGAGGGTCGCATACCCAGCATCGGACAGGTCGCGCAGATAAGCGGTGAAGGTCGCGGTCATCGCCTGGTCGTCAGACTTCCGCAGGGACGGGGTGGCCCCGAACTCACCGCGGTCGAGGTTGGCGACGATGCTCGGGCCGGGAATTGAGAGGTTGAAGTCCCCAGCCTCGAACGCGATCACGAGCGTATTCGCCGCCCCGCTGTCCGAGAACGTGAGCTTACCGTCTCGCTTGGTCTTGACTACTGTGGAATAAGCCATCTCTCATTGCTCCTCATCTTGACCGAAGGCGGGCGCGCTCTCGGCTTCTTGTGTTCTCTCTAACGAAGCCCGCGACACGGGCGGCAAAAATTGAACCCCGGACCACGCCGCTATCCTCTTGAGCCGAGGGTAGGAGGAGGCCCAAGAATTGAGCGGTGCGATCCGGGGAGACGGATAGGTCGGGGCGCCCCGCGATGTCGTCGCGGGCGAGGGAGTCGATCCGAGACCAGACCCCAGAGAGCAGGCTATCCGCTCGCCGCCCGATCCTCTTCCAGATCTCGGCGGCATCCCTTCCGCTCTCCGGGGTTCCAGCCGGGTAGACGTAGGCGGCATATTCTCGCGGGTTGCGGATCACCCACTCGAGCCCCTCCGCTGTCGTCTCCCAGTCGGCTTGACTTGCCCCGGTGTCAACCGGCCAGACTTCGTCGATGAACTCGCCCAGCTCCCAGGCCAGGTCGTTCACGATCTCCCAGATCTGATTTCTTGTCTCCGGGCTCAGCATCGACGGATCGAGCTGGCTGTCGCGGAGGCGAGCAGCGATGTCGATCGAGATGTCGACCGCGCCGCCTGACGCTCGGTTCATGGGCTCAGCCACCGAGAAGCCCCCCGCGAAGAAGGGTGATCATCTTGGCGGCGACCTTGTCCATCTCCTCCGAGAAGATCTCTTCCGCCGCCTCGGCAGCGTCTCCGGCCTCGCCGCCTGCAAGGTGGATGTACTGGGCATAGTAGCCCCCGCCCTTCGATGCCCTGGCATCGTTAAAGACAACGGCAGAGATCCCCCGCTGCCGAGACTTCCAGCCCCGAAGGGACCGACCGGAGCGGCGCGACCCTGGCGACCCCATGGGAACGTAGTAGTTCCGCCCGCTCTTCTTGCTCTTGCGGACTGTGCCGATAGGCCAGGGGTTCCCCGGGCGCTGTCCCGTCCCGCGTAGCTTGTCCTTGAAGCTTGTGATCCCCTCCCCGAGGGCGTCCTGCAAGTCGGAGAACGGGAGGACCTTGGCGTCTTCGATCGCCTTCCCGAGCTCGCCGGTATCGACAGAGAACGTGGTCACAATTCGAGATCCGTCTCTAGGGAGAACCGGATCGTTCCGAAGAGCCACTCCCGCGACTCGTGCGCGGTGTAGGAGCTGCTCTGGTGATAGATCGCCCACTGCTGAGATGATGCGGACGCGTCGGCCTCGAGGGCCTGGATCGCGGCGAGGCTGTCCCCGAGAGCGACGTCTCGCGTCGTGCTGTAGTTGTGAACGTCCTGCGCCCATACGCAGATGAGGTCTAGATCGTACCGGACCCGCTCGACGCCGCTTCCGCCCCGCTGGTCGCGGTACTGCCCGGTGTTGGCTATAGCCGAAGGCGTGACGGTGAAGGCTCGGTTGAGGGCAGCGTCTGGCGCCCACCGAGGGTTCAGCAGCTCCGCGGACTCGGACAAGCTCGTCCCCGCCTCGACGATGGTCGCCACGTTGTCGAGAACCTGGACGTGCGTCAGGGCCACTGGAGCCGCCCAGTCTCGACCCCGGGGCCTCCGGTGAAGACCACGGGGGCGGCGGCGATCTTAGCGTCGGCCTGACCATCCCTCCCGGTGTCATAGTCGAAAGAGATCGTCGACCACTCCTGGGCGAACGCTTCCCTGTAGAAGTCGGCCAACTCGGCAAACTTGCCGTCACCCGCTGCGGTGTGTCCGTCGCGGAAGATCAGCTCCAGAGACTTGAACACCAAGGAGTCGTGGAGGGAGTACGGGGAGAGGATCAGGTATGGGAGGCGCCCACCTTTCAGGAGCAGGCGGAGGATGACGAACCAAGCCTCGGCAATGAAGTCGTCCGCGTCGTTCCCGCTGGCGATGAGTCGGCTGATGTTCTGGTGACGTGCGGCGAGGTCTGCCTCGACCACGGTCGGGAAGAGGTCGGAGCGAACGAGGGCGGCAGATCGGACGAACTCGAAGGGATCGCCCGACATCACCAGATCCCACTCGATCCGCCATCCGTCAGCGAGGCTCTTCGATGCGGGGAGGTCGATCGCCGCGATCGTGTAGTTCGCCCGGGTTGACGCGATGGTCACCGCCGCCCCGTCGATCACCTTCGCGTTCGAGTCGTCGTAGATAGTGACGGTCCCCGAGTCGGGCGCCGTGAGGTCTCCGCTCGCGTCGTAGATCTTCGCCGTGATCGCGTTCGCCTGACCTCGAACAATGAACTCGGGTATGGGCGCGTGGATCCGCCAGAGAGTGGAGGCCGTGGTCACTGGATCACCTCCCCGTCCGAGTTAACTCTCACAGAGGCTATCACCTCGCCGTCGGCCCCTATCAGGTCTACCTCGAGGATCCCGGCGACGAGAAGGGACGATGTCGCCTTGACGGTCACCGGGGACTGTTCGCGGGCCGCATCGAGCGCGCGCATCTGCTGCTTGGATGTCACGGTTACTTCCTTCTCAGTACGCGGAACTTTGTATAGGTGACGGTATAGGCGTGAGAGATCGTGCTTCCCCCGTCGTCGTCGTAGTAACCGTGCAAGGCGATGGTGCCGTTCCCCTTGGTGATGTCGAGGCTCGGGTTCGTCCCTGGGGAGGTTGAGGTCGCCGAGCTGACGACCCCGGAGACTTCCAGCTCAGACGAGGTGAGCGGGTCGATAAAGTCTGTAGCCGGGTCGACCCCCGCCACGAAGCCGGCAGATCCGACATACCAGACCAGCTCGCGGAACGGCGGCTCTCCCGACCCCACAGCGATATAGCGCCCACCGTCCCCAAGCTGAGCGTCGGTTCCCTTGTATGGGCTGGCCCAAGAAGTGTCGCTGTAGACCGCCGAGTTCTCGACCCAGTTGTCCCCGGTCGTGCCGTCCGAGAGGAGTAGTCCGTACTCCTGCCAGTTGTCGTCCATGCCTGCCGTGCCCAGACACTGGAACGCGATCGTGTCGTCGATGGCAAGGCTTGAGACGATGGACGAGACTGCGATCTCGATGCGGGGGGCGGTCATCGTCCCGGGGTACAGGGTCGAGTCATCGTTGCCGATAGCGAACTTGATCGTCAGCCCGGTGCCGTTGATGATCTTGATCTCGTCGCAGTAGGTGCTGCCGCCGTCCGTCATGCTCTTTGCGGTCCAGGTCCCGCCCTCCGCCGCCCGGGTGTCGTCGTTGCCCGTAAAGGCATAGGTAGTCTGGGCGGTCCAGTCCACCTCGTAGACGACATCCCACAGGGCAGCAGCGCCCCCGCCTCCGCTGATCCTTCCGCCGACGGGCATTAGGTCACGTCCATGTAGAGAACGCGGAACTTCGAGAAGATCGGCTGGATGTCGGTTACAGCATTCTCGTCCTGAGCGGTCATGCCGACGCGCAGGTTAGCGAGCGTAAACGCGCTGCCGTCCGTCGCATCGCTGAACATTACCGAGGTGCCGATCGTCGGGGTGAAGTCGTTCGGGTCCGGGAAGTCCCCGTCGTCGGGCATGTTGCCGACCGCACCATATAGGGACGAGATGTAATCCGGCCCGGGCCAGATCGTGATCTGATAGAAGTCGCGGTCTCCCTGGGCTGCGGTCGTTACCTCGTAGTCCGCCCAGGTAGCCGCCCCTCCGCTGTTCTCGGTGTAGCCGACGATCTGACTCTTGGCGCTGCTCTCGTAGATCGCTCGCGATAGAAGGTAACGGACGTCACTCTGCCCCGTTCCGGTGTAGCCGTTCCAGAGGATGAGCCCCCAAGCGTCGTAGTTGTTTCCGACGTCGGTGCTCGAAGTCGCGGTCGCCTGGATGCAGACCGCCTGCTCGTTCAACGCATATGTCTTGGCGACTCCCACGAGGTCCGCGACCTTTGCCGAGAAGACCCCCGCCGCCATCGTAGTTGTGTAGATGTTCTTGCTCGAGTCGGGCCAGATGCACAGACCGTTCGATCCGTCCAGCTCGAACCCGTCGGTCTGGAAGTCGCTGGACGTGTTGTTTTCCGCCGTCCAGTCGACGCCGCTCATAGTCCTGGTTGCCGTGCCGGCGCTGCTCAGATCCTGGGCGCTCTCGGAGCTCAAGTCGAGGGAGTACGCCTCGACCCAGAGGTTGTCACCTCCGCCGCCTCCGCCGCCCCCGCTGATCCTTCCGCCGATCGGCATCGTCTCACCTGAACCAGACGACAGAAGCGACGGGCGTCCCGCTTGCGGACTTGATCTTGATCGGGAGATCGGCGCCTATCCCAGGAGGGGGAGGGCGGAGAGACCACGAGGATCCCGCGGGAACCTGCTCTTCGTTGCCGCTGTCGATCTCGACGGTGAATCCGATCTCGGAATCATCCAGGGTGACCGAGATCGACCGGGCGCCATCTTCGATCGTGATGGCGGATCCGTAGGACGTCGAGAGCGTTTGAGCCGCTGATCTATAGAGGGACATCGACGCCCCCTATTCCGGCGCGATCTCGTAGGCGTAGACTGTGGCGCCGAGTCGTCCCTTGATCTTGAGCTTGTTCCCGTCGCCTCCGTCAATCCAAAGCGAGATCTCCAGGTTGCTGACGTCTCCGTCGTCGGGAGCGCCGTCACCTACAGTTATGAAGAGAGCGCCGTCGTCGTCGACCTTTAGCGCGCTGTTGAGAATCTTGGTTCCTTTTGCCATTTCAAGGCCCCTTTGTGAGGGGACCGGGCAGGGTGCGCCGGTCCTTGATTAGCGGTGATCAGTCCCTCTTTTGGTACTTCTCCCCGTGTACTACATAGCGAGCTGCTGCTCGCGACTTCTTCTGTGCTTGCTCGTGGTTCATTGTCCCGCGGCTCTCGGTTACGAGTCGCTTTGTCATCCGGTCGATCGTCTCGCGCACGCCCTGCTTCTCACCCGACATTGGAGCTGTCCTCCTGGGGCTTCTTGCGCGGCTTGCGCGGGGTCTTGGGTGCGGACGCCTTCAGCATCTGATCGCGGGTCGCCTCTTCTCGTCTGAGCTTGCCGGCGGCGATCTGGTTCGCGGGGTTGAGACTGACCGCTCCTTGAAGGCGTTCGATCCGCCGCTCGACCTCTCGAGTCTTGACCTTCACAATGTTGGGTGTGATGGGCGCGACGATCCCCGAGCTGATGAGGTGTCGGAGGAACTTGTAGTACTCCTCGCCGCCCTCATCGACGAAGAGCCGACCCGCCTCGACGCTCACCTTTTGGAAGGGATCAAGGTGAGTGCTGCCGCCCGCCTCGTGCGGGTATGCGACGAGGTAGTCCTGATAGGGACCAAGGCGCGGATCGGATGGCTGGATCACTTGCCAGCCTCGACGCATGCCTCCGGCGACCGCGAGGTCGACCCCTCCGCCCTCTGTCACGCCGTCGACTCCTGGATCGATCCGCAGCTTTCCGAGCAGCGGCAGCCACTCGCCATCGACGAACATGAACCGGAACGGATGATGTCGGAAGAGAAACCGAGACTGCTTCCGCACCCGGCGCGGGATCTTGACCGCGTCATACCTCTCTTCTCGATCTATTCGCTTGCCTAGTACCTGCGCCATGAGTTCCTACCCTCGCTTGACTGAGTTTGGGGATACACGCCAGGTCGACGTAGCGGCCTTGCCCGCCTTGCCGTCCTTGGCGTTCTTGTGGAAGCTGATCACCCAGCCCCCCGGAGTTCTCTCGCCTGAGGCGTGGGCGGCATCCTCCCCCGACCGACGGAGGGCGGCGTCTACCGCGTCTCCGAAGGTCAGGGAGGAAGAATCACGGAGGCTGATGTAACCGTGAACCGCCATCGTCTCGCCTATCGGTCGGTGATGATAGCCACGCCGCGGGAGTCTTCCCCGATGGCGACAGCGTTAAAGGCGTGACCGATGACTCGGGAGAGGCCCGGATCGGCGACTCGCTCGAACTCGGCATACACCGGGCTCGCGGCGGGTGCCGGGACGGCTCCTCCCATGATGCCAGCGGCGGACGCCTCGGCGTAGGCGACCCCGCCCATTCCGAACATCGCGCCCGCGCTGTCTGCGCCAGCGTTAGCAGTCACGACCGAGTCACTCGCCCAGACGTCAACGCCCAGGAACTCGCCCTTGTAGCCCGGACCCTTGGCCCGGAGCATCTCGGCGGTCGCCGGCATCCACTGAACCGAGCCACCCTCAGACCGCAGGGACTCCTGCAAGTCTGTGAACTGAACGGTATAGAGGACGCAGGCCAGTCGGCCCGGGACCACGCTCTGCTCGAGCTGGTAGATCGCGGCGTAGAAGTCGTCGACGGTGAGGTCAACCGTCGTCGTGCCGACCGTGTTCGAGAAGTCGTCGATCACTCCGCAGACCTGATCCGTAAACCGGAGCACGTAAGCGTTGCTCACGGCGGCGGCGAGCTGGGCGAGGCCCAGGTTGCCGGGTCCGCCGGTAACCTGCATCAGATCCGAGATCTCATAGGCAATGATCTGCTGGGCGACGGTGAGGGACAGCGCGGTATCGGTCAGCGCGGAGTTGCCCGCTGCCGTGGTCTCGTCAGCGTTCGCGGCTGCCATTGCGCCGTTCCAGGTGATCTGAGGAGTCTCGAGCTTGGAAGAGCCAGAGCCGCCGAGATCGCCAATCTTGAGACAGACAGACCGGAGGTCCGTCGCGTCGTAGAGGGCATCCCAGATCAGGGAGTTGAACACCTCCGCTGCTCTAAGGTTGTCCCCCTGCCCAGTATAGGTAATTTCATTAGCCATCGTCGATCACTCCAAAGGCCAGCGGCCCGCGTTGATGTTGGTTCTCGCTCGCCTTCGCCCGTGAGGTGGGAGTGACCTGGCAGCGGTTCGCGTCACAGTTCGCCCGTTACGGTGGGAGAGACCTACTGCGGCGCGGTGTGTATTGATGCAATCCTATGCGGTTCGGATTGTATGGGTCAACTAATTAAACGGCAGCTTGATTGAGGCGAGAATCTCGGGCATAGCCGCGGCGCGCTCTTCTCTACTCATCCCGCTGATGCTGCCCGGCGTGTACGGCTGAGCCGGAGGAGGTGCGGGGCGCGTGCCATTGTTGCTCGAGGGCATGGACGGGGGTGCGGGAACCTCGGGCGCGGACGTCGCGTCGGGTGTCCTGCTCTCTGGGGCGAGGAAGGACGCGACCATGGGCGTCGTCTTCCCTTCTCTCTGGAACCACTCGCCGAAGTCTCCGGGCTCAGTGGCTCGATCGTACTTCGACCGCAAGAACTCGCTACAGTCCTGGTCCGTAATGCCGGCAGAGAGGAGAACCCGATCCTGACCCCATCGCGTCTCGGCGGCGGAGTGCTTCTGTTGGAGCTCGGCGAACTGGGAGTTCAGGTCGGAGAGGGCGTCAAGCTCGGCCTTGAACCCCGTCGCCTTCTTCTCCCAGATCGTCGCGGCTGGTCGGATCTCGTTCAGCTCAGCTTGGAGTGTGTTCCGGCTCTCGCGGATCTCAGCTGTCCGGGTCTTGATCAGCTCCTGAACCTGGGCCTCGGTGTATGTCTTGCTGGTTTCGTCTGTCATTGTCTCCCGCCTCCTACGTCGGGAAAGAGTGACCGCTCTCGGCGGATCGTCTCGAGGTGATCGATCGCCTCGGCCCGGTCCATGCTCGGATGCTCGGCGAGGACGAAGTCGACCGGGGACGCGAGGCCCACCTCCCACTTGGCCTTGATCTCCGCGGCTCGAGCTTGGCGCTCTGACGGGGTCGGCGGGACTGTCATGTAGCGGATCGAGTAGCCGAGCTCGGGGATGGCCGAGCCCTCGTTCGCGTTCAAGAGGGCGGCGGAGAGGGCGACGACGTCCTTGTCACCGCGCTCGAACTGGGCCTCGCTCGCCTTCTGGAGTCGGCGCACGCTCTCCCGCTTGAGGGCTATCGCGTAACCCGACTCGGCAGCGCCCCCGCTCCGCTGGAAGTCGTCGGGGCTCAGACCGGCATGGGCCAGGGTTCGCTGTTCGTACTGGTCGATCGCGAGCTGTAACCTCTCGGGGTCAACGGGAGATGTGAACTGCCCGAGCCTCCCGGAGCCTGGTGCCCCGTCGTCTTGGAAGATCGCGATAGCCGTCGGGTCGAGGTGGACCTCTCGCCTCACCGACTTGCCGGTCCCTCGAGTAGCTCCGCCGCCGAGGCTGATCCCGACTCCGTACCGCTGAGCGAAACTGGCGTCTCTTACGACGTAGCCCCAGAAGGACCAGTAGCACGCGATGAGGAGAGTCGCCTCGACCTGCTCGGCACCCTCCCAGCCATTCCAGAGTAGCCCGGTCCTGGCGGCGTGATACATCGCGTAGGGCAGCCGGGGCTGTCCGTCGACGATATACGGGTAGTCCTGGCCGGAGAACCTCCCGCCGAGGGCTTGCTCGGTGATGTCCTTCGACCCTTCGATTTTGTTGCCCGACCGGGGGAGCAGAACCTTGTACCTCGGCTCGCGACCTGGGCGGACGTCGAGGCTGTCCCATGTCCAGAGGGTCTCGCGCCCCTTCCCTTCTCCGAGGTCGACGTCTCGAAGACGGGCCTCGATCAGGTAGGTGGGGACGTCGGGATCGTCTGGATCTGCCGAGGCCCAGACCATGTCGGAGGGGACGGCACGGTAGAGCAGCTCGCCGCGCTCCTTGGCGTAGTCGACTCGGATCAGCCCCTCTCGCATCCCGATCGTGTTGCGGGCGTTCCTCGCCGCTATCGCCCAGAGTCCGTCGTCGCGGAGGCGGCGAAGGAAGTCGTCGATGTCCGCGGCCTGGTGAGAGATCTTCGGGGGGGCGTCGTACTGGATCGCGAGCTGCTTCGTGACCGTCCCAAAGAGGTTCCGGCTAACGTCGAGGTTCCCGAGCCGCGCGACGGTCTGGGCGGGGAAGAAGCTCTCCGCCTTGTTCAGGAGGTCTTGGCGCCACTGCCCCTCGAGGAGGCGGCGACGGAGGCGCGAGTGTGCCCGCCGGCTCTCGTCGTCCGAGTGCGGCAGCGGGGGCGGGCTTGTAAGTCCGGGCTTGTTCTCTTGCGACATCCTGGATCGTTCGTCTGTGGTCGGTGGGGCGAGGGTAGCCCCTCGGGCACGGGAAGGTCAAACTCTATCGGATGCGGATCTTCCTCTCGTCCTTGTGACGAGTGTCGAGGAACTCTCGGCAGATGTAGCGCGAGGCGTCGAGGATGTGGCTCAGGTCCTTGTTCGCCGCGTTGCCCCCTGGTCCCCGCCAGTGACGGAGGCCGGCTATCAGAGAGGCGCATCGAGGATGGACGGTCACCGACCCCCGGACCATCGCAGCGTGGAGGAGTCGGGAGGTGTAGGCGACCGAGCCCGGACCCTTGCGAGCCGGGAGGATCTTGAAGGGGGGCTCTGTCGGGGGCAGCCCGGAGACTGCGGCGATCTTCTGCTCGAGTAGGTGATTGACCCGGTAGCCCACCTCGGACTTGCCCGCGGAGTTCGTGTCTCCTCTCGCCAGGTCCACAGCCTCCGGCCCGACGTCCCACCGACCGAGCATGTCGAGGATCCCGTTCGCGTCGGCCTCGATCCCAGTCCGCCCGGGGCTCGTGTACTCGTCCAGGAACCAGACCTTGGGGTCGACCTTGTCACGCTTGAAGGCGACCAGGACCGCAGCCTCTCGGCCCGCGTCCTCTCCGTGGTCGACGCCGATCCCGATCTGGACCTCGTCGCCGGGTAGCTCTTCGCTGATCATCGAGTCGACGAAGGCGGCGAAGTAGCGGTCTGGGCTGATCCCCTCCCAGGCGCCGAAGAACCTCTGGTGGAGCTCGGCGGGGAGGATCATCTTTCGGATCTCCTCCAGCTCCGCCGCGCTGAGCCCGGTGTTCTCTGTGGACGGCTGGACGTGGATATCCTCCGCCCTCCCGTCCTCGCACGCTTGCTTGAGCCAGCCACAGGGGCGACCGACGGGGGTGAGGGTTAACCAGATCGAACCCTTGCGAACAATCACCCGAGACTGGGCCTCGGCGAAGATCCTCTCCTCCGGGGGCTCGTCCAGCCAGACGAAGTCCAGGGTCGACCCGGCAGCGGCGAGGACGCCCGCGGACTGCGAGACGATGCCCATCGAGTCGCCGCTCCTCAGTCGCAACATCCGACGACGCCCGACCGTAAAGCCTCGGTCCGGGTGATAGCGGCAGTCGGGATGGAGCAGGCCAGGGGGGAGCAGCTCGTGCAGCTTGCTCTCGATCTCCTTGCTGCTGTCGTCGGAGTAGGGAACCAGGCGACCGGCTACGGGGCGATCGGGGATGGTCCGGTGAGGGTGGGTGTGAGTTAGCCAGTACAGAGCCTCGGCGCATCCCGCGTAGCTCTTCCCGACGATCTGGTTAGGCCCCCGGAGGCATCTCGTCTGCGACTGGCTTCGGTGGAACCTCTCCTGTCCCGGCCTCGGCTGGTAGGTGGCGAGTGGGTTCGAGGTGATGGCGGCGAGGGCTGAGGCCAGGCTCACCTAGTGCCGTTGCCTTTGGCGGATAGCCTCGATCATCTCGGGGTCAAGCTCTGAGGCTAGACGGTCGAGCAGCTCGTCGCGGCTTAGGTTCGAGTGGTCCTCGGCGTCTGGGGCGTTCGCCATCTCGTCGCGAGCAGCTTGCACCAGCTTGTCGGCAGCCGTTCCCCAGGTCCGGTTCAGGTCCCGGAACTCCAGCCCCTTCCGTTGCTCCTCGTCCTCGAGCCGGGAGAGCATCTCCCCGTAGCTCAGAGTAGCGAGCTGGGCAGCCTGCTTTAGGATCGCATCCTTTGCGCGTTGTACTCCGGTAGAAAAGCTGGGATCAGTTTCCAGCCAGTAACGAACCGTCGTGTGTGCCCGGTCCGCCGCCCTGCCTGCGGCTCTCTGGCTGCCGCCGTCCGCTAGCACAGCTGCCGCCCTTTGCTTGGCGCTATGGGTCGTTCGTGGCACCCCCTCACCCTAGCCATTCTCCCTCCCCGCGTCGAGGATCGCTTTGGCCCGGGCCGACTCGGTGGGTGAAAGGGGATGCAAGGGCTCGCCGCTCTCCCTCAGTGCCCGCAGCTCCGCGAGCGCGATCGTCGGCGAGGTCCTCTCGGACCTGGACACGAGCCAGACTGTCTCATCTCGGCTGACCTTCAGCGGACTGACCTTCAACTCCCATCCTCTCCGCAGAAGTTCCTCGACGTTGTGGCGACCCTCGTAGATCTTCAGGGTTGCCCCCTGGTGCCGCCCTGCCGCGCAGGAGCACGGGACCTGCGTCTCGTATCCTTGTGGGTCCGTCATCATAACGTGACCGTGCCGGCAGTACGAACAATAGGGATCGTAGGGGACCGCCGTCTCCGGCCTCGGCCTCCTCTTGTAGATCCTGATCACATCGTCCAGGTTCAGAGCCCCGAAGGCGCCCCGAGCTCGCCGCTCTGCGGCTTCCTCCCTGGCAGCGACGAACGACGACTCGAGGTGCTCGGGGACGATCGGGCCGAGTCGGTGGAGAAGGTCTGTCGACCACGCCTTGATCATCTCGTCAGCCGGCAGCCTTCCGTTGTTCAAGCCCAGCTGCCTCCTAATCACGTCTGCTATCTGTCTCACTGCGCTACCTCCTCTGCCGTCTCCGGCCCAAATATCCTGTCGAGCTGCTCCTCTGCCGTCTCGTCCCATCCCCCGTTACTGCGGCGGAACCTCGGCGCGGGGAGATCTGGCTTGGCCCGACCGTCAGCATCGAACAGGGCGAGGAAGTATGCGGCAGGGTTCGCGGCCCCCGCGCTCTTCCCCAGTGCCGACAAGACCACGTCCTCACCCTGCCCGACAATCCCGATCCACCTCTCGACCTGCAAGGGGGGAACCAGCCCGCGGAGGCCGAGGCGATGGCGTAGATCGTCGACAGTCATCCCCGCGATCTCTCTCACCCCCTCGGGGGGGTAGGGGGGGTGTTCTTCTTTTATTCTTCTTTTACTCTTCTTTATAAGGGTGCACTCCTGCTCACTACCTATAGTGCGGTCCTGCTCACTATGTATAGTGCGGTCCTGCTCACTAGGGACCAGCCGCCCCCTAGTGCACTCCTGCTCACTAACAGGGTGCGGTTTGCTAGTGCGGTCCTGCTCACTAGTGCGCGCCCACTCACTAGCGGGTGCGAGTTTGTAGGACGACGCCCCCTTTCCGGGTCCGCCTCGAGTCACTCGGACGACGAGCCCGCGGGCGCAGAGAGACCGGATCGCTTGGATCGCCGTCCTCCTCCCACAGCCCGAGCCGCGAGCCACGGCAGCGATCGAGGCATACCCCTCGGTCTCGGATCTCTGCCAGCCGATCGACTGGCCCAGTAGATAGAGCGCGATCCGCGTCTCCGAGCCCGGGAGCTTCGCTCTCGTGACCGCGTCGAAGAGCGGACGGGGAACCCTTACGAACGGCTCAGTCATCCCCCTTGGATCCCTCGTCCTCTGGCGCTGCCGACTCGAGCGCGTTCAGGACGGCGGGCCAGTTGAAGCGAAGATGCCCGCGTTCCTCGCCGCCGACGCGGAAACACGGCACGCGCCCGTCGCTCACCATTTGGCGCACGGTGCGTTCGGTGATCTTCAGCCTCTCGGCGCACTCAGCTGTGGTCAAGATGTCGCCATCCATAGAACCTCCTTTTGCTCCGCAGACAATACCTGACCACGCCTCGCCGCGTCTATGTTCTTCCCAATTGTTCCTATCTACGCTTGCATGTGCGCCCCGCTTCTGGTTATCCTTCGTCCAGGAAGTAGGAGGTCCCATGGGCAGGCTTGATCAACGGCACTTCGAGAACATGCAGCCGGAGGACCTGGGGCCTCCCTCCTGGGTGAACTGCTGCCGCTGTGGCGTCGATCACCAGAGCGACGGGGCGACCTTCGATCCCACCGAGGACTCGTGGACCTGCCGCGGCTGTCTGTCAATCGACACCGCCTACAAGGTCGGCGCGATCTGGCGGGTCGAGTGTCAAGGTTGCGGGGAGATGCTGCCCAAGGTGAGTGCTGTCGAGTTGGACGGGGGGCACGCCTGCCCGGACTGTCACCACGACTGCGAGAGGGTGAACGACGACGAACCAGACCATCCCACTCTGGCAGAGTGCGGGCTCCTCGGATGAGCCAGCTCGCCGAATATCTAGAGGTCCTGCGAGACCGGGCGAGCGAGGATGAGAGGCATTACGTCTCGGAGTACCGGGACCAGATCGCGGACTTCTTGGAGTTCAGATCTAGCGAGTTCCAAGACTGGGACGATCCGAAGGCGACGGTCAAGATCCAGATCTGCGGCGACCGTCTCATCGAGGGCGAGGCCGAGTTCAAGACTTGGGCCGAAGTGCCCATCCCCGAGGACCTTCTGATCTGGCTCTCGTGGGTGTCCCGCCGACGATACGCGGGAGGTGACCTGGCGAACAGGCTCGCACCCCTGATCCTTGCGGAACTAACGAAGGCAATGACAGAAGCAAAGGAGGCTAGCGATGTCTGAGCGGATAGCAGTGATGCTGAAGAGGCTGAAGAAGATCGAGAACAGAGAGAGGAACGCAATCAAGCGGGGGTCGACCTGTCAGGCCGTGGGCTGGGGAATGCTCGCGAGCTCCACATGGGCTGAGATCCTCACGATCGCAGAGGCGACCAACTCAACCGAAGAACTGCCCGCCCCGGCGGGGCCGCTTGCGCGATCTGCTCCATTCGGCCAATACAAGGAGGACAACTAATGAACCAACCCAAGCAACCTAAGCACGACAGCCTAGCTTCAGCCCTCGCCGCGGCGCAATCCGAGATGGGGAACGCCCACAAGAACGCCAAGAATCCCCACTTCCAGTCCACCTATGCGGACTTGGCAAGCTTGCGGGACGCGGTGATCCCCGTCCTCTCCTCGCACGGGATCGCATTGATCCAACTCTGCGACGGTGACGGCTCGTCGGTGTCGGTGACCACGCGGCTTCTTTTCGGCGCTGAGCAGATGGACTGTGGACGACTCACCATCTCGATCGCGGGTGCGCGCAATGCGGCCCAAGCTGTGGGGTCTGCCATCACCTACGCTCGCCGCTACCAGCTCGGGGCGGTCGCCGGAGTGTCGGCCACCGAGGACGACGACGGAAGCAGTCTCGACGGAACGACCGCGAGCAGAGGAGGAGAGGCCCAGGTCAAAGCGACCCTGCGCCATGAGGTCAAGTGCGAGACGAAGGAGGACGCGGAGGCGGCGATACGGTTCGCCACCGAGGGACGGATGGGCCTCGAGGACCTGCCAGCTCACCACGACATCGTCGCGGATAGGCTCGCCAGAGCGCGCGAGGAGGGCGGAGGGTCGTGGTCTGGATACTTGAGCAGCGCGCGGCAGTACTGGGCCGATGGGGCGGGTGCCTGATGGGTGTCAATAACCTGTGCATAACTGGGCACCTCGGGATCGAACCCGAAGAGGTCAAGGGAGATCGGCGCACCTTCGCGCGCTGCCGCATTGCAGCCCATCAGATCGGCAAGGACAAGCCCTCACTCTGGCTCGACGTGACCGCGTGGAGTCAGTGGGCTATCCCCGATCTGCTCCGCTGCTCCAAGGGTGACAAGGTGACCGTGAGTGGTCGCCTCGAATGCCGCGAGTGGACAAGCCGAGATGGGGAGAAGCGATCGAGCTGGGGCATCTCGATAGACCAGATCGACCGACACGCCCCGTCAGAGAAGATCCAGCCACAAAGACCCGTCGAGCTTCCCGCCGACGACGACCTACCGTTCTAGGAGAGACCATGAACCAACCGAAACTCACGAGCTACGACATCGTCACGGCCTTCCGGCGGGTGCTACACATCCAGAGCCAGAGCATCGACGTTGACCCCGAGACCCTGGAGGCTCTCGATGCAGAGGCTATTGAAATTCTCGATGGTCTCGGGACCGCCCCGGAAGAGAAGCTCGAAGCCCTCCGCGCCGTGAGCCTCAGGCTCGAGGCCGAGGAGAAGCTGATCGCGGGGGAGATCCAGTCACTCACGCGATCACGTCGATCCGCAGTTCGGGCAGTCGAGCGGGTCCGATGTTACGCGCGGGACATCTTGATCGCTCGCCGTGCGGCTGGGTGTGAGCCAAAGATCAAGACCCCGACTCACTCGTTCCGGCTCCAGAAGGCGACGTCTCTCGAGGGGCCGTCCCATGTGTCGGCGTGGCATGAGATGGGATGGACGAGGACAAAGGAAGAGCCCGACAAGGTCGCCGCGACGAACGCCCTCAAGGCTGGCGTCGAGGCCGACGGGTTCCGGCTCGCTGTCAAGGAGTCGATCCGATGGACGTAGGAACCCGAGCTCTCACCATGTGTGACGCTCACATGCCGCGCTCTACCGTCCTGCACGACGACCGCGGATGCCCTCTCTGCGAGGCTCTGGAGCTGCTCGTGAAGATCTGCACCCCGGACCGACGGCCCGCGAACATGGTCGAGGATGTCTTCGGCCTTCCGCGTGAGTCGCTCACGGGCGGGTGCTGGGAGGGTGAGCGGTGACCGGCGGGGCGGCTGGAGATCTTAACCGTCGGCTCGTCAACGCCCATGCCGCGCTACGTCAGCGCGAGGAGGAGCTAGCCGACGCGCTCGAAGCCCTGCGCGGGCTCTGTCGGGCTACTGGCGAGGAGAGTTACGAGGAGGGGCTGGCGATCTGGATGCGAGCGGACGAGGTGTTGGCGTTGCACGACGAGGACGACGAGGACGACGAGTGATCTACCTAGGCATCGATCCGGGCAAGCAGGGGGCCGCGTGCCTCATTACCCGAACGGGCGAGCTTGTCTGTGCCCGCAAACTCCCGCATGTCGGCAAAGACCTCGACCTCGTCCAGCTCTCTGACTGGCTCGAGGACATGGCTCGGGCTGAGGGGTGCTCACCCGACGCCGTGACCGCAGCCATCGAGGCTCTCGGGTCGCGACCGTCGCCCAAGATGGGCGCGAGCTCCGCGATCACGATGGGCAAGAACTGGGGAAGGCTCGCCGGCTGGCTCTCTGGCCTCGGCTGTCGTCACGACATCGTCCAGCCTAAGCGATGGCAGTCCGAAGTGTGCCCCGGCTCTGGCGACCCCAAGCCGCGCTCTATCGCTGCCTGTCGCCGGCTCTTCCCTGCTCTCGACCTCACGCCAGGCCGGAAGGTCAAGCCCGACGACAACCTTGCAGACGCTGCGCTGATAGCGGAGTGGGCTCGCAGAGTCCTCGGGGGTGAGGGGTGAGGGGCTGGGAACTGCGGCAAGGGGATTGCGTCGAGCTTATGCGGGAGCTCCCCGAGAACTCGATCGACGCTATCGTCACCGATCCGCCCTACGGCCTGAGTCCCGACGGGAAGGCCCGGACCTGGGACGACATCGAGGACGGCAAGGCTCGGGGCGGATTCATGGGCAAGGGCTGGGACGCTGCCGTCCCTGGCGTGACCTGGGCTCGGGAGTGTCTGCGAGTGCTCAAGCCCGGCGGGCACATCGTGGCCTTCGGCGGGCAGCGGACGATCCACCGCCTGACCGTCTCGCTGGAGGATGCCGATTTTCAGATTAGAGAATTATTTGGCTGGCTCAACTGGCAAGGCTTCCCAAAAAGTCTCGACGCTAGCAAGGCACTCGACGCGCACCACGGCGCAGAGCGGGAGGTGGTGGGGCGGTCCAAGCTAAACCCAAGAGATAAGCGGGCCTATACGCCCAAGGCTGCACCTAACTGGGCGGGCGACTTCTCAAGCCCAGAGAAAGGCAACCTCATCACCGCCCCAGCAACCGAAGACGCCCGCACCTGGTCGGGCTTCGGCACCGCGCTCAAGCCTTGCCTGGAGCCTGCGGTCATCGCTCGTAAGCCTCTGATCGGGACCGTCGCGGAGAACCTGCTTGAGTGGGGCACAGGGGCGCTGAACATCGACGGGTGCCGGTACGCATACGGGGACGAGGCTTGGCCTGGGCCGGGGGATGCGCCCCCCGTTGGGAGGTCTGGAGCCTCCGCAGGGAGCCGGATCGGGATCAGCGTGAGCAACCCCGACGCCTGGGACGTTCCCGACCTCGGTCGCTGGCCCGCGAACGTCTTCGCCACGCCGAAGGCATCGAGGGCCGAACGCGAGGCGGGCTGCGAGGGCTTGCCGGGCAGGACCGGAGCCGAGGCGGTCGAGCGCGAAGAGGGCAGCGCGGGAACGCAGAGCCCGAGAGCGGGGGCAGGGCGCACCGCTTCGACCGTCCGC
>Ga0080013_1001081_pt1 | contig 36950 bp, 47 predicted proteins | sample ETNvirenome_6_85_FD_69236 | JGI IMG/M metagenome (GOLD analysis project Ga0080013, IMG submission 69236) | Marine viral communities from the Pacific Ocean - ETNP_6_85 (SPADES assembly) (version 2) | ecosystem: Environmental > Aquatic > Marine > Oceanic | place: Pacific Ocean | collected 2013-06-19
GTAGCGACTGATTGAACTTGCCAGTCTCCTGCAGTGTCTACAGCTAATGATTCGTGTGCTCTAAATTTTTGCGTATTCGCCATAATATTCTCCTATTAAATTAAATTCAGCTTGCGGGGCGAGAATGCTCCCTATCTGAATTAATTACATTAAACTTACTGATTTAAGTGTCCTACTACCACCAGTCTTATCACGCTTTCTCATTCCAAACCTTTTAACAGCATCATCAAACTTTAATTGATGTGCATTTGATAATTGCATTGAGGTTGCTATGAGATTTGCGTCTTCTGCATTGCCAGCCTTGTCCATATAAAGACATTTCTTTACATAGTCAACAACTGCAAGATGCATTGTATTATCTAAATCTAATTCATCATTAATGGATATTACATTATTTGGTTCAGCATAATAATGGAGTAATAATCCATCTGTAACCGCTTCTGATATAGCCTTCCATTGTTTACGAGATACACTTCTTGTATCGCCATCGCTATCTACATTGGTTATGAGACAAAACTTATCGCCTTCAATAAACCATCTAGCGTTATCTTCTGGATATTTTATACTACTTGCCATTATCTATCATCCGGTGTTTCTAATGCTGATTCACTTGATGCATCCATTAATAGAATATTTTTATCTATCAATCTTGGGATTTGAATATAATCCCCATCATCATCCATCAAATCTACTCTAAAAACCTTATTCGCTTCAAGCGAATTATTGCTAGAATCTTTAGCCGAATCACTAATACTATACCACATTTGATTTGCTACTGTACTCATCTTAGCCTGTACTGGTTTTGTATTGTATAAACCAATTTCTACCAAAGCATCATTTACTAGATTTAATATATAATTTTCAGGGGCCTTTGGAAACACTTGACGTATCCTACTGACCAATTGCTTAACTGATATTTTATGAACAGCCATTATGATTGATAACCTCCAATAAGTTTTTGTAAACCAGACTCATAATCAGATTGTAATTTTGCTTGTTGTTTTTCATACCATCCATAATGAGCTGTATCAACAGATAATCTTAATTGAATTTCCCCACCATATCCTTGAGCAATTCCTATTTTAGACTGAATTTCATTCCCAAATCCCTGAGCTGTAGCTATATAAGATTGAGCTGTGTTTATATATCCTTGAATCGCCTGAGTTTTAGCAGAACTAAAACCAGTCCTAGCGTTAACTTCATTAGAATATCCCTGAGCTTGGGCTATATATGATTGAGCCTCTGAAATATAAGCGTTCCCTTGAGATACTATTAATTGGGCCTCTTGAAAATAAGCATTACCAGCCGCTAATCTTGATTGAGATTCTTGTCTTTTTGCTTCAGCTTGAGCTAATCTTGATTGAATTTCATTCGAGTATGCCTGTGATATTGCAATCTTTGATTGAATCTCAGCAATATAACTTTGAGCAACTGACGCAAAACCCTGAGCCGCTTGTAAATAATCTTTAGCATTCCCTAAATACCCATTTGCAATTTTACTATATCCATCGGCAACTCTTGAATATCCATCCCCACTTGCAATATACGCTTGGGCTATACCCACCTGAGACTGTACTTGCTGAACCCTCGCTGAAACTTCATTAACATAAGCTTGAACTTCAGAAGCTGATGCATTAGCCTCTGATAAAAATGCATTACCAAGATTAACCCTATTACCACTTGTATTAGTAAATATACTGACACTATTAGAATATGCCTGAACTTCCGCACCAAATGCTTGAGCCGCCTGTACATAATTACCAGCGGTAGATATATATCCTTGTATAGCTTGTGATTTCGCAGATGTAAACCCTCCCCAACTTGCGGCTTCCTGAGCATATCCATTTGCTTGAGCAATTCTTTGTTGAGCTTCTTGTAGATATGCATTACCAGAATCTATTCTTGAACGAGATTCTTCCCTTTTAGCCTGAGCTTGAGATAATCGTGATGTTATTTCAGTTGAATATCCATTAACAATATTAATTTTACTTTGAATCTCACTAGCATATCCTTGAGCTGCTGAAATATATCCTTGAGCCACTCCTACCTGAGACCCTACATGACCAGTTCTCGCTGATACTTCACTAACGTATCCCTGAGCTTCTGATAATGAAGCTTGAGCTTCACTAATATATTGTGAACCAGCATTAGCGAATCCTTGGGCTGTAGATATATAACCATTTGCCAATTCTATATCTTCAGCGTCAACCTGAGCATTAGCCAAAACAACTTCGGGACTAACTAAATCAAATTCAGTATTAGCTAATCCAACTGCAGTATTAACTCTACCAAGAGCTGTTGTTATAGCTGCTACTGCTGTATCAATATTAGAATCAACAAGGGTTGCGGCTTCTGCTAATTCAGCCACAGCAGCATCAACTTGAGTATTAATCAAATCACATACTGCCTGAGTTTCATCTAATTCTGTAATAAATTTACTAAGAGCTGTATTAACTTGGGTTTCAGTATCAGCCTCACCTAAATCAAGAAGAGCATCACATTTATCAAATTCAGTATTAGCTTCACTACAAATCTCATCCACTTTATCTAATTCTGTATTCATTGAAGTTAGTGCAGCTTTAAAATCAGAAGAATTATCTGTTACTGTCGCCATTTCATCTACTTCAGCATTTGCTAAAGCAATTTCATCGACCGCCTTGTCTATAGTTGTATTTATTGCTGTTAATGCTGTGGCTATAGCAGAATCATCAGCCTCTCCTTCTGCTTGAGCAGCTTCTAATACACCAGCGTCAAATTGACCATTAGCTAATGTGACTGCGGTATTTATTCTTCCTGCTGCGGTGGCAATTGCGGCCGTAGCAGTATCAATATTGGAATCCACAAGTAAAACAGCCTCTGTGAGTTCTGCGGTTGCCTTATCTAATTCTGCATTATCTAACCCAACTTCTGTCGCCATTTTATCAATTTCAGCATTAGCTAATACAATTTCAGCTACGGCACTATCAGATTGAGTATTAATTAAAGCTATTTCAGTATGAACATTATCCACTATAGGTAAACATTCATCAATTTCAGCATTAATTGCAGTCAATGCTGTATTAACATCTCCTTCAGTATCAGTTTCACCCAAATCAAGAAGAGCAGTAGACTTGTCAAGTTCTACACTACCTTCAACAATTACATTGTCAACCTTATCAAATTCTGTACTTGCTTCTACAATAATATCATCCACTTTATCTAATTCTGTATTTATTGCAGTTAAGGCGGTTGCGAAATCACTACTATTATCTGTTTGAGTTGCAAGTTCAGCAGCTTCTGATTTAGCAAGAACAACTTCCGCTTTTGCAAGAACTAAGTCAGCATCTATTTTATCACATACTGCCTGAGTTTCATCTAATTCTGTATTCATAGCTGTCAATGCAGTTGTTATATCTGAGTTAGAAGATTTATTACCTAATACATTTTGTAATGACTTTACAGACCCATATAAAACTACAAGATATTCAGCTTCATCTGGAAATACACTTATGGCTGAATCAGTATAGGCTACTGCAGGATATTGAACTTCATCATATTTACACGCTCCACCTTGAGGTAGAACATTTATCTTATTATTCTCAGTATAGTAAACAGGGTCGGTCATGGAAGCATATTCCATTTCATCTGGGTCAATAACATATCCTTTCTTATCTGGAGTAATTCTCCTACAGGGTCTATCATAATCGCCATCATTTCTATATACTCTAAGCACATTGCCAGTATTCAATGTTTCAGCTTCACTACCCGGCATAACAGATGTAAATGTTGATTGAGAAGAACACCAATCCAATTTTTCAGATGGCAATATATTTATTATTTCTTTGGCCCCATCGGTAAGAAACTGAGTTAATTCAGTTTGAGTTGGAGCACTACTACCATCTATTGATAGACTTGTCAATCCTTCTACTTGAGCTTCAAAAGTTGCCATTACGCACTCGCTATAAATAATTCAACATCAACTGCATTACCACCGGGATTTACTTGAATACTCCCCAAATCAGCCATAGTTCCAAAACTAGGACTTGTATCTGCTTCAGATAACATTAATCCATCAGCACTTCCAAGAACATGACTTTGACCAGCTGCTAAATTAACTTGATATAGTGTAGCTGCTCCTACAACGGCCAATTCAACAGCATTAGAAGTATCTAAATTAGTAATCCTAATATACTTTGAATCTTCAATATCAATGGCCCCCGCGGCTCCATATGCATTTGAATTGAAAACTGCAATAGTTGTTGTTTGACTAGCCGCACAAGTAACAATTCTTTTCATTACCTCATTAATACTACTAATCTCTAATGTTCTTTTAGACCCGTAATCTTGATTATCAAGTACGATATCTTCTTGTATCTTTACTTTTAAAGTAGCCATTATTTTTAACCTAAAAATCTATTCTTTAATTTAGAATAATTTACTTTATTTCTATGCTTTATATCTTCTTCAACAGTAGTGTTGGTTAATTCAATGTCAGTTCTTTTACCTAACTTACTCATCATGTACAAATTAGTTGTAAACTTTGAGTCAGATGCCTTATTACCGCATTGACGACAATAAAACCATTGTTCAGGATTGGGAGACTTACAATGAACACAGTCCATTAAGTACCACCAACTACAGTTGTCATTATCCTATCTCCTCTCAATGTTGTTTGAGTAATAGATAGAATCTCATTATTAGTGGAATCTAAACCATCGATATAATCCTTAATATCTCTAGCTATTGTCCCAACATCACTCGCTTCAGTACTTTCATTTGCGTAGTGAATAAAAACTTTTACTTTTACATTCCCATATACTGCCATAATAAATCCTCTTAAATTTTTTTAGATTCGGGGGCCATCCTTTATACGACAACCCCCAGAGTTCTAAGGACTCTTTAACTTTATTTATTCAGTTTATGATGTGTGAATACCAGCATTGATACTACTCATTGCGTCAGCTAGCCACTCGCCATTCCAAGCCAATACATTGACATAATCACCACGTTGTGCTGTTGTGTCTAATATAACATTTGAAACTTGAACACCTGCGGTTGACGCTGCGGCATCGCCACCAGCATCTTTATGCACCATACTAACGATAGCACTTCCAGCCGCGATAGTAACATCAGCGGTAGGAGTTTCTTCCCATACAATAAATTTGTAATGGACTCCATTTACTAAAGTAGTTGGTAGTGTAATTGAAAAAGCTCCACCTGAAGATTCGACAGCAAAAACTTTGCCACTATCTTCAGTAGTTAGAGTCTTCGCTGCACCCAAATCTTCTACTTTTTTAAGGTATCCGCTAGTTTTTCCACTATTTGCATTTAGATAATCACTTCTCATTTTACACACCCTCCAAATTAATCAAAGCATGAGTTTCAGGAAGAGAAACTTCAAGACCGCATTCTGTAAGAATCATGTCTTTTCTCAAATCCTCATCTGCCGCTTGGACATTAGTTTGAATGTGGGTATCACGATTGACACCATTACCAACGAGAGGTCTGTATGATACATGGTCAAGGTCGACCATACATAAGAAACCTGCTGCCATACCTCTGAATAGAGGTTCTTTAACAAGAGAAATATCACCATGAACAGTTTCAATTCTCATTACACGATGTCCAAATGTACCTTCACTTTTTGCAAAGTTATAAGCCGCAGCTCCTGCGTCAGTCATATTGAAAGAGTTATCAATAAAACCACTCAGTTTGTTAAAGTGTGAAATAACAGGAAGACTAGCTAATGCTAGTTTTGCTGAACTTCCACCCCTCGCTGGGTCAAATATAACTTCGAAATCAGAAAGTAAATCATCATAAGTCCATTGACCTGCTGTATTAGATTTCAAATAAGCCTTGTCTTCTGTATAAGAAAGTTGATTTCCATCTGTTTCCACTTGAGATTGAGAATTTGCAATGATATGACCTGCGATACCATCAGTATAGTTAATACTATTCTGACTACCACGCATACCAAACAACATCGCACGTTCAATGTCAATTTTATGTTCTCTTAGTTTTAGATTCCAAATGCGTGCCCACTCATCCGCGTAACCACGATAGACAGTTGCACGAGCAGTATTGCTCATTTCACAAGCTGTCTTGAATATCTGTGTATATCCATAATCATGGTCAAGTTTTTGTGACCAAACATCGGGAGCCCCTGTACCTTCTTCAAATGCAGTTCCGATAACAGTACACTTCGTATTATTATCTACAGCTGTGGTAGAACCATTAGCTGCGGCGATAGTAGTTACTTGGCACGTTGTTACAGAAGAAGATGTTTGAACAACACTATCTAACCGAACAGTACACCATTCAGGTTGAAGTGTTGTATCATCATCCTCACCGATAGAAACTACCATACCGGGAATAAGCCATGCGACATTAGCCCCGCCTGTAGTGTCAAAAGTTACTGATGTTGAACTACCAGCCGCTGCAACTGTAACAGCTGCTTGAGCTAGAAATGCTCTATCAGTAATTGATACTTTTGTTCTATCTTCTAAAAATCGAAACTGTGAATCTGAAGTAGGAACCTTTGCTACTTTTGACAGATATACAAAAAATGGTGACTCATCGGGAGATAATTCAGCTACTCTATCACTAAAATCAAATAATCTTCTAGTGTGAAAATCAGTATTTGAAGCACCCGGAGTTCTTGAACCATTTGCTGATAAACTGCCAGCACTATATGTTGCCATATTCAGTACTCCTTAGTTTATTATTTTAAAACATTAGTTCTGCTACCCGCACTCATGATGACATCCCACATTTGGTCTTTTCCACTTTTCGGTTGATTAGCTTCTTGACCTTGTAGGACACCTGCAGTACGAGGAGCCTCTCTTGCAGCTTTCACTGCTCCAAATGAATCTTGGGTAGGTTCTTGAGATGGCAAAACGCCGTTATTAGATTGCTTAGATTTAAAAACATCAACTAACGTATCGAGCGTCATACTACTGCCCGGGTCAGTTGACCATTCCATAAATTCACGAACCTCGGATTCTGTCATCCTATGACCATTTCTTAATTCATTCATCGTATTACTTAGCAACATCTGTTCTTCCATTTTGGCAGATTGTTGTTGCATTGCTTGACTCACTACTTCCTGCTCCCTCTGTTGACGAAACTTGAAACTTGGTGATTCAGGCTTATAATACGCATCCCAAGGATTAAACTCATCCTCAGGTAAAGAAGTATTCTTATTAACACTGGTCGTTTTCTGATTTCTAGCAAATTCATTCGCTAGGTATTGCATATCTTGCTTTATTTTGTCGTTATCGGATTTTTGCTTGTCATACATTGACTGAAACTTCCGAGACTCGTCTTCCCAATTAACTTGATATGATTCACTTTGGTTTACACCATGGTCAGCAACAGGGACATCTTCATATCCAAGTTCTTGATTTACATGGCCAGTATCTTCTAGTACTTGTCCTTCTTGATTGATTTCACTCATAATTATCTCCTTGCGATATCCTTAAACTTCCGGAACTGAACCGAGACCTTCTCCAAATTCTTCAATTTGTGGTCTCAATTTCTCCATTTCAAGCTGTACCGCGTTACTGAGTTTATTTGATTCTATTCGCCTATCGGCCTTCGCATCAGACTGCACCCCGGAAAGTTTAGATTTAAATTTCTCAACTTCAACCCTCTTCCTGTCGGATACAGACTCTCTTTGTGCTGTTTGCAAGTCTCCCTGCAATTCTTTATTTTGTTCAGTTAGTTGCTGTACTTGAGACTGCAACTGTTGAATCTCACCCATTCTTTGGATAAGACTCTCTTTATCAAAAATCTCTGGATTCTTCTTAATTACCTCTACCCTGTCTATCAATCCCATTTGATATGCTTCTGCATATACTTGATATTCAGTCCACTTACTTGTAGGTAATGTCGAACCCGGTTCAATACTAACATCATGTTGGCCAATTGAATGTCTATCTTTTTGTATATCCATGACTGTTTCACTATAATCATCATAATAATTAGCCATGACCTCATTAACATTATTATTAGCCTGTGTTAATCTAAAAATCTTTTTAAATGTATAATGTCCTTTAGACATCCCATATACCACTTGACCAAGTTTACGTATACTCAACTCAATATCACGTAATTTGGATTTAGGTCTCTCAGCTCCCTGAGCTAGCATTCTTTCTGTGCCCCTAACAGTATCAGGGGCCTTATCCGCAAAACCATGCATTAGTTCAGGTAGCCCAAATGTGAAGTCTATGTAGAACTCACAAGACTGTATAAGCTTATAAAACTCAGATGCTAATGGTGTTGGAGCTGGGAAATGAGGTTCTCCTTGTGAACTATCAACTTCTATGACGGCATTTGGATTAGCCCAGTCCTGCTCAAGTTGGCTTATGTTATCAACACTACCCATTGGAACAATTAATTTCAGACCCGCAGAGGCCTGAGCGTGAGTCAAAGCTAAAGACCAGAGTTTATTCAGTAGTCTTTGCATAGGTCTCGCCCTAGAAATATCAGACCTCGGATATGGAGTACCACTATATATATTTGGAAGTGGTACAATTGGGTATATATCAGTGTTAAGCACAGATTCGTATAAAACAATCTCGCCAACGGATGCCACTACCGCTATACGGGTCTGTAAAATTTCTTGAAACTGAACAAGACCTCGTTCAAATACACCGGGATTTTCCTCAAGGAACTTCTGAAATTCCTGTTCATTCAAAATCATCTCTTCCTGCTTATTCACATCAATGATTTGATAGAATGGAACTTTGGTCTTATAAAATCTTTCTAATACTTGATACTTCTCCTGATAGGAGAACTCTAAATCTTTTGCCTCAGCTGGAGTCCAAGTCTTTTGTTGGTTACTTTGCTGGGATGATGGATAGTCCTCATCATCACTATATGCAGATATATTCTGTATTATACCATCTTCCATCTCTCCAGTCTCAGGATTCTGTTGTGGCCCAAGTTCTGGATATATATTCAATATCTGCTCTCCAGTAAGGATAGTAGACAGTATTATATTATCAGCATCCTTGAAATACCTATCTCTACTAGATGATGGTACATATACACGAAATGGATTAACACTTGTAAATTTTACCTCTCCTTTTCCAAAATCACTATCGGTATCAATATATGCATATAAATAACCTAATCCAGAAGTACTATGGTCATGTATCGCTTCCTTTAGTTGAGAGTTTCCATCAGATATTTCCCATACATAACTCAATACCACTCTCCACATCTTTGCTACCTTACTATCAGAATCCTCTCTTGGTATGACAGTAAAGGCTGGAGAGTTGGATGTCAACATGGCCTTTAGCTTCTCAACAGCTGGGCCAACCCTGTCCATTGGCACTGCCGCTTGGTTACGACTTTCTAGCTCATCTACCTCATTATCGCTGAAGTGATTGCCATAAAAAAAGTCGATATCCTTTCTAGCTTCAGTATCCCAATCAGTACGGGCGTCACTATAGCGCCGAAAAAGGTCTCTAGTAGTTTTAGCTCTGGGGTCTTCCTGTATTTGCATATATACTTTCTAAGTTAATTAATAATTATAATAGATGTCAATAGCAAAAGTAAACTTTTTTTAATTAACTCTAGCTCCTGTAAACCAGTTATATTTCTTACGATTTCCATCTTTCTTGCCACGATTATCAATAGCATCTTTCTTTACAGTGCCGCTCAATGGAGGCTTTGCATACCAGTCAGCATAATACAATCCATCCATAAGGTCATCATGCTTTGCAAACGGATGCTCAAAGAACTCATCTACTATTTCTGTCATCTCATTGCGTATAAATAACTTCTTTGAATTAACAATAGGGCCAAGAGATGTCTCTAGCCTATCTTCCTTCTTTATTCCAGCTGGGGGCCTTACTCCCTTGAATATGCCGGGTATCAATCTTCTATCACTTGTAGCTATCCTTGTTACCATATCCCTTACCATTTCCTGAGCAGCAACTGTTTCTATGGTAACTCTCTTTACTGGAGAGTACTTCTTTGCCAATTCTATTATCTTCTCTGGCACATCAAAGGTAGGTATCCGCTCATGGAAATATTCCAATACATATCTATTCTTATTCTTATCTATTCCAATCACTAATATTACCTGAAAGTCTGACTTCTTCGTGGCTGTCGCTGCAACATCAACACCTATATACACATTTATTGGAATAAAGTTCCCATCATCATCCTCAAGATAGTTAAACTTATCTTTTGTAAAGAATCTATGATTATGCTTCTGTATTCTATCTATCTTAAAGGCTGCATCTGATATATCCCTTGCATCATTCATATACTCCTGAGCAAACTTATTGACCATGCCGGCCTCAATAAACTCTTTTTTCTTTGTATCAAGTTTAGATAATGGGAATTGCTCTGGCCATAATGGTTTACCATCCTCTACAGCCTTATGGAATGTGACATCCCAAGGATAATCTCTTTCTTCCTTCTTAGCTTGCCTAACACCATCAACAATCATTTGTAGAAATGAATCATAGTGAACAATAGTACCAGCCAACCATATCCATCCCTCTCTACCGGGGGATTCCTCAAGAGCTGGGTATACAGTAGATACAATCCATTTCTTTATCTCATCTCTTCTTTCAGGTGTCTTGGTATTCAATTCAGATTCAAAGTCATCAAGTATGATACCAGTATAACGTACATCAATCTCAGTACGACCACGCAACCTTTGACTTGTACCCTTGGCAATTATTCTATCTCCCTTAGCAGATACAATATCCTTCTCAGTCCATCTATTACCAACAGCATCTCCAGCAAGATTGCCGAAATAGTACCTTATCTTATCATTGTATTCAAAATGGGACTTAACATATTTAATATGGTCAATGGCCTGTCCTTGTTCCTCAGCAACCCAAGCAATGAATAATCTTTCTCCTTGAGGAGAGAACAACATCTTATGCACAATGGCCGCCTTTGAAAGAATGGACTTGCCAAAACCACGTGGTAGTATATTGCATATCCTAGCTGCTGGCTTGGTACTTAGAAGTTTTTCAGCTACTGAATAATGAAATGGTGGAGACGCACTCTTATTCAAGAAGTCCTTTGGCAAAAAGGCCCTTCCAAAGTATATTAGGTCTGTAAGCGACTTCTGGAGTATCTCATCATTTATCTTGGACTCAGATGGCGGTGGTACTATATTAAAATCAGGCTTTTCTATTTCTTTCATCTTCTTTTTCTTGCAATGTCTTTACCATTTGCTTTGCGTGAAAATCGCTTACTGTTGTCATTATTGATTCCCATTTGTTCTTGTTTGGGTTTTTTTGAAAAATCTTTTTTCCTACGGACTTGTATTTCATATTCTTTCTCCATTTCTTTTTCGGCCCAAGAATCTATATCTAAGTAAGATTCAAAGAAGTTATCTTTATCATGATTCTCCATATATATCAACCTTGTCTGGATTACCTATCTCGACCAATACATCATTCTCATGATATACTGAATAACAATATATACAATTAAATCCTATTGGTAAGTAATATTCATTAAATACAATCATCTTCTTATGATTATCTATTTTTTTACTACATACCTTACATTTTTTTATTTTACTATTGAAAGCCGGCATTATGTATAATGATATATCGCTATGTGATATCTTTTTCGGCATGACCTATGGCCTTAACATCTGTAGAATCAAGCTGTTGTAGCTGTTCTCTTGTAAATCCCTGAAATACAGTAAGAGATTCTGTCTTTTTATCATTGGGGAACATTCCCGCTATCTTCATCATCATCTCCAATGCCCTAAGTTTATCTGAATCACGAGCATCATAGTTATCAATTATATCTTTTGTCTTGATAAGTAGATATTCCTCATCAATTCCAACTTCTCCAAGTATCTTCTTTGTTTCTTCGCTAATCAATTTCTTGACCCTTTTTGTTTTTAATAGTGAGGCTGATGCATTTTTAGAGTAATTAGCATCATTTGTTCTATATAATCTAAGATAAGCTTGTTCAGGAGGCATCCCATTAGCAACGTATTTAGCAAAAACAATCTCTTTACTATTAGGTTGCTTCTCATCCATCCTCTTATGTCTTGGCTCTGTTGATTTAGTAAACCTATATATGTCATCAGCGACACCACCAGTTATTTGAATTGAGTCTCTGATAGGATAAGAACCGAGAATGGTACGTATATATTCTTTGCCATCGCTAAATGCTCCTCTATACAATACCTTACATACTTGGCCATCATCAGTAAGTATCCAATCACCTGTTGAAGATTCACGCCAATCATCAACAAGTTCATCATCATTATTGTCAAAAAACTCATCTTTATTGTCATATACGTACTCAATCTTTCTTTTTACCAATTTGGTATGCATAGAGCCACTCCCAACCTAAATTACTTGATAGCCCTTGCCATCCCTCCGGACTCTATGCGTTTCCATCTATTAGATTTCCCCATACGTATGTCTTACCTTTATGTATGTCAATTACATCAATTCTAAAATTATTATCATCAAACCAGTCAATTATGCCAAATGCATGGCACCAATTGGTATGCCTACCGCGTAACCATTGATTCTTTTCCTTTGACATATCCTTCAAGCAGCCAAGTGTCCAAGCATGATGGGCCCCATCAACATGAGTTACTCCCTGCCTTTGCACATCGTGAGTATGTCCATAAATAATATTCTTACCAAGGTTCATTACATGCTGTCTTGTGTGATTAACAGTAGTATAGTGACCACCATGATAAAAGAATAGTTTGCCAATCTGCACCAAATGACCATAAGGATAGTACTTATATCCTCTATCTTTAAGAGACATAATGTTCTTGAACTTATATTGTGGCAGATATGGAAATTCTTCCACGAATGAATTGAGCCAATCATCATGATTACCTTCAATCATGTATTTATCTGTACAGCCAACGCTTTTTAAAGCATTGTCAAACAAATCTAATCCATCATTGACCTTAGCAGCTTCAACTTCTAAATCTTCTATAGTATATTCCAAAGGAGGCCTTTTTCTACGCTTATACCTCCAAGGTGATATACTCTTCCATTCCCCTAAATCACCAAGGCAAACAAATATATTAGGCTTTACCATCTTTATACTCTTTAGCACCACATTTATAGCAGCATCATCTTGCAGTGGAAAATGAACGTCTGGTATGACTATGGCCCTTCTATGTTCTTTCTTTTTAGCCATATTATGCTTGAAACCTTTGTGAATCAAAGTCAACAGATTCTACTCGCTCAATCTCTATTGAATCAATTCTCTTCTTTATTTCAGATATTATCTCAATTTGTTTAGCATCTCCCCTCAATATGGAGGAAATGTTTATATTATCAGATAATTCCTTTAGCCTATCAATGGTATCCACCAAATCAAATAGCTCATTGTATTCAAATTCCATTCTTTATCCCCGGTATGACCACATTATCAAAATATTTACATTTCTTCTTGACCTGACACGATTTACCAGCAAATTTGCTAGATATTCTAAAAATAAGGGTCTGATTCTTATTTTTTATCATGCAACCAACACAATTACCATTATCCCAATTGGCACAATAAGTCCTAGCCATGGACAATAGCCCATTCTTTTCAATGCTATTGTCAATTACCACCATCTCAGGAATTTAAAGGGTAATTTGAATGGCTTTTTCAGTGCCTCTAGCACTGGATTCTTCTTTTTTGATGCTTTCTTACTTGTTTTCTTTGCTTTTGGCATTTTAACAAACTCCAATTTTTTCATATAGATAATATAATAACTTTACAAACTAATATACAAGTATCTTTTTATTTTTGAAGACTATGCTTAATATAATATTATACTAATATTAGCATATATATATAATATATATATAATATAAGCAATAAAGAAGGAAAATGTGTGGAAAACTCAAAAATTGGTGTACTATGTGTGCATCTCTTTTACCCCGCCCCCGTCCCGGTCTTTATTAGGTTGAATATTCTCTTTTTGGTTGAGAATCGAGTTATACATAATATATGTTACACGAGAGAGATAGAAATTTCTCAGAGTGGTCTATAAATAAAGTTTTATCCCGTCCTCATCAATCTCTTATTGATAGTCTTATCTATTCTTCGTAACTTGTCAGTATGAAAAAGGAGTCAATCATGTCAAAACAAGGTAAAACTATTGTAGATAAAACATCTACAATTAAACTACCTACACTTGATACACTCCCAACACTACCAACAGATATTACAAGTAGACCATGGTTTGTTGATTCTATCAACAACACCGACCTTGTGAACTGTGGTGGTAAAACTTGGAAGGTACATCTACTAGAATGTTTTATAGATGGACAATACCAAGAAGTCTTAGTTAAATCCAAAGTTACATTTTTGGAGAGAGTTGGTCAAAGACCACCGAAACAAGATGGTATTGGTTCCAATGGGGAGGACTTCTCTGAAACAATGACAACAACTAAACAAGAGATAATCAACCTTATCAATGATAAGTCTAACTCTGATGGTTGTTTTGTTGGTAAAAGTGGAAAGATGTATAAAATACAAAATCCATTTTTTAGAGAGTTCGTGTTAAGTGAAGGTAAGTACAAAATGTTGACAATATTACCAAGTGGTAAGGAATACATCGACCACGAAGGTAATACACAAATAAAGTAAGTCAACACTACCAATTCCACATATCGTATTAAAAGGGAGTCATTCATTGATTCCCTTTTTTTACAGTATATTTTTGACACACACACTCAAAACACTTACAACATAAAAAACATGACATTAATTTAATATGGTAACAATATTTATAGATAGAAAGAATAAATTGACCATCACAATTGGTGATAAATCCATTGTTAAGAACATACCTAGCAAAGACCAAAAGAGATTTGTTATGGAGATGTTCAGCAATGATGTATTACTCGCAATAAATGAAGATGGTGAAGAAATGAAAATACCTGTGCTGATACATAATAACATCACAGGAGTAACAACAACGCTACACGAAGAAGGATTTACCTATGATGATTATTACGCTGGTATTCCTAATGGCACAAGATACAGACCGAATAAGCTAGTAACCTTTGAGAAAGATAGAAATGAGTGGATGCTAGACAGAATAAAGCGAACATTCAATACATACGACAACAATAGTAGTAGCGAACAAGACTTTAGAATAGCAATGAGAAAATTACTGAATAGATGAAGATTAATATAAATAATTTACAAAAGCAGTATAATAAAGCAATAAAGAACAATAAATCTAGCTTTGTTTATGATGGACAAGAAATATTAACAAGTTATGCTAAATACTTACTTGAATATTTAAATGGAGGCAAATAAAATGAACATAAATGAACCAATAAAAGATATATTTCAAAAGCGAGGGTTTTGTTATGAAGGCAGTCGATTTGACAATCATAAATGGAATTGCATAAAAAACATAACTCCAAAAGAATTTTTTGAGCATTGTCATTCTGGTACATTAAGACAACACATTCTTCATGTTAATCCTAAGGTAGCAATAAAACAACCTACTAATGGATTGATTGGTTTCCACTCAGAAACAAAAGTTACTCACATATTGCACGAATCAGGATATTGCACAAAAGATTTTATGTGTTGTTGGTGTGAATATGAAAAAGAAGAAAAACACAAGAAAAAGATGTACAATACAGAGATACGCAAACAATTAAATAAAGTGAGCAAAGATGAAGTAATAGATGCCATTGATTATTTCTGGGCCGATGGTTTCATTGAGGAGCTTAACTATGACCAGAAACATTATGTAGAGATATTATTAAAGGCCGCTGCTAATAAGTATCGCATTAAATTATATGATGAGAATGATAGATTTGCTGGATATACTGGCGATAGAGATACTGATGCACTGTTAGAAGATGAGCGAAGGAATCAAGATATAATAAATCACGACATTAATTTAGATTGTGATGAATCTTGTGCGTGTAATGAGTAAGCATAAGAAATCAGGAGCTAAAAAGTATGCAAGATTTAAAGTAGAAGATTTAATAGTGCCGTATGATATGGCACATAATCTACCAACACATATCGATGTAAATGATAGCGACTGTAAGATGGTCACTGCGTTAAAGATAGAATGCGTCGATGTATGGCATGAAGAGGACAATAATGAATAAACTAGAGCAAATGATAGAGAAATTTATCGACATCATTACAAGCGATGAAGCATTTTACTTGCTTATAACATTTGCTGTCGGTGGATTACTCATACAAATACTTAGAGCAATAATTTAAGTATTGTGGTAGAAAGGCCCTTGCAGTTTAGTCATGTTTCTGCAGGGGCCAAAGATTTGTGCTTGACAAGGTGTCGAGCCAATAACAAAAAAAGGAAGCGTTATGGCGGTAACAACAACCGACATACAATACAATAATAGTAGCTTACACAATGATTTGAATGATAGTGGGTATATTTGCTCACCAGATTTCACTGATAAAGTGTTAACAGCTATTAATACAAAGCCCGTTAGTGGTGCTTTTTTGTATGGTATGGCAGGAACTGGTAAGTCTTACTTACCTATGATACTTGCCCAAGTGTTAGACCGCCAGCTTTTTGTACATCAATGCACTCAAGGTACTCGCGAAGAAGACCTGCTCATCAAAATAATGCCATCTGAAGATACTACTTCAGGTGTCAAGATAGGGCATGGTAAGATTTACGAGGCCGCTATCGAGTCTCGCGAGAGACCAGTGATGCTGATGTTGGACGAATGGGATAAGACAAGACCTAGCGTAGATGGATTCTTTTTGGATTTTCTGCAATATGGTCGTCTATCATTGCCCGGTGTTGAAGATGGTAATGTTCAAGCTAATTTGGACAATTTAACCATATTTATCACTGCAAATGATGAGCGTGAATTTCATGAAGCTCTACTTCGTAGATTTCCTATGATTCATGTTGACCCAATAGAACCAGCTGATGTTGTATCTGCTCTCAAGTTGACACACGATGGCAATCTGTACATTCCTCAAATGATAGACCTGTACACACGCAGTGTTAAGGCAAATTTGCCAAAACCTGCAACAATACAGGAATTGCGTCAATTGATGGATGCCATAGAATTACTTGGCAATCGTGCAGATTGGGATTCATTGGTTTACCAGTACATAACAAAGACGCCAGAAAATCATATAATGCTATCCAATCAGGAAAAAGTAGAATCAATAGAGACTGCAAAACTGAAAAAGATAGAAGCTGATGATTATGGTGTTGACAAAGTACCACTTCGTAATGAGCAGGGTGAACCTGAAATGCCTGACCTTAGAAATTTATCTAAATTCGATAGCTCGTTCAAACCAGCTCAATACATTCCAAGTGACGCTACAGTTGTAATCAAAAATAATAAAACGCATGTTTCAGACAATCTTGTAATGTCCTATAATTTGGATGGTGCTGACCCAGAGTTAGCATCGTTACCAGATTGGGGAGCAATTACAGATAATTATTCTTTTGTTTGCGATAAAATTACTTCTGCCAATGTATGTCATATTGACAAGACGAAATTCTTTAGAGGATTGGATGCTGAGCTCAAAATTACTGACAAATACATATCAAGGCCAGAATTAAATAGAATGTTGCGTAGTAAATGGCAAATACACAAACGAGATAACAAGGAAATAATCGCAAGGCTTTCTGGCAGTGCTGATATTGACTTGAGGTATCGTGAGGGCCATGGACTTGAGATGATTGCTCCTGTAGATTGTAATCTGACAAATCTTTTTAAAATGAATGCGAAAGATAATTTAGCATTTATCTGGAAGATAGAAGAAGGAGCGGAAAGGTCATTACATGATATTTCCTATAAATCTTCAAATAACTTAGCGGTTGTAGATTTAAAAGCTCAAGTAACTACTCAAGTCAATTACATTGGAAATAGTGTGCTAAAATCACTTAGTGAACATGATGGTTTCTGTCAAGCAACTTGGTTAAAGTCCCCTATTGGTGGAGATAGACTAAGTTGCGACCTAAGTGATGTTCCTTTCTTTGAGGAACTTGCTCAAGTATCTGGTAATAAAGCGAAGGTAACATCAATTCCAAATGGGTTCTTAGTAACATCTAAGAATCTTGATTTTATGTGCCATTCAATTGGCGATTATAATCTTGGGATTATGAAAGTGAATATCAATGGCATTGTAAATCCTAAAGTATTAGGACATATATTGCATTGGGTTCCTTCCATACCGCTGTACAAATGTTTTCAGCATGATGGTGATGTACGCCAGAATCTGGAAAAAGCTGGGTGGTCAATTTATCGCGGAAATCCAAATACATTGGTAAATGGTTCAATATATGCTCATATAGTCTATGACTATGTAATATTTTGTGCTTTTATTGATGAAGGTGATTTCTACGATGAACCATCGCTCTTGCTTGAGATTAAACAAAAAACAAATAGGATAAAGGCACTTGAAAAAAGGTACAAACCCACTCAAGACTAATTGGAGAGACTTCTTAACGGAGAGCAACATAAAGAGCTCAACCTTGAACTCCGCAGCTCCTGAGCTCGATGTGAAGTCGAATATATCACCAATTGAAACGCCAAATGTCCAAACTGTTAATGTTAGGTCTAAAGTAAGCAATTCGGGGGGCCAAAAGCTCCCCGGATTGGGCAAATTTCATAACAATTCCAAAAATGTTATTAAAAGATTTAAGAAAAGCTCTGAAAATATGGATAAGAGCATGGAAAATTTATATCAGATAAGTCAAAATAATAGTTCTGAATTTTATGATATGATGGATATGCTTGATGAAAAACAATCAAATAGAGTAAACGATTTTCAAATGGGCGTTGATTATAGTAGAATTAATCGTAATCCAGCTCTTCCGGGAAAATTAAACCTTAATGGAGTTAGAACAAGAAGATTTGCAATAACATTATCAAGAGCAATCAGTAAAATAGCAGAAGATAATGTGGGAGCAACCATTGAAGGTGATGATTTCTGGGATGCTGATAGATTGGCAATGAGGTCAATCAATAAAGAATCACTTTATAAGTGTCGCAATTCAAGAGAAAAACATAATGTTTTGATATTATTGGATAGCAGTCCATCTTGTTCTAATGAAGCTGAATTATATAGTCAAATAGCTAGTCAATGTACTCAGTACGGAGATGTTGAACTATATGATGCTCCAAATGCGAGACTTGTACATATGTATGATGGCAAGAAAAAGAGATTTGTAGAGTTTTTAACTGTTGATGATATTATTAATAATGTACATAGATGGAGCATGTTCAAAAATAGGAATATTATATTCTTTGGCGACTTTGATGGATATAGAATAGCATTCGCTAATACACTTAATAATAAAGTATACTATTTCTGCTCTGAATATAAAGAAGAATGCTTACAAAAAATGAGTAGGTTTAAGAATACCTCAATACCTCATAATTTTAAGAATCTAACAATGATTCCAAGTGTTTATAATGTTAATTCATTTATGGAGGCGTGTAAAAAACTTAAATAACAACGAGAATAAAAAGGAGCGAGAAAATGAAAAATACAACAAAGGATTTTCTTGTATCTCATAGCGATGTTCTAAATACTGAACTTCCAAGACAGAGATATAAGGAAATCGCATTGAATCTATCTATTGATATGTATACTATACATTGCTTGGAAGATGACAATGTTGGAAGATTCAAGCATCTCATAAAATACTTTTCAAAGAGAAAAGGTGTTTGGGATGACGAAATCAAAAAACCAGAGGACATGGCAATGAAAATGTTCCTAATGGGATTACTTGCAACTGAAGTTTATCCTCCGGTTTGTAAAGATGCTGATGTAACTGAAGAGTCATTTCGTATTTCATTTGAAATGCTTCCAGAAGGTGCAGTTGAATGTACTGTTGGCATTCACAAGGATGTTTCTAAGTCAATGAGAAACACTCTCAGAAAGCTAATAGATATTCATATGACTCATATGTTTAGAAAATTGCAAAGTGAATGTGATTTTTTAGAAGCAGCGAATCTACCAGAGAGATGGATTGGCGGCAATGATGAAAAAGATGATGTTGAAGTTGACGAAGAGACCAGCAAGGCTTTAGAAAGGCTCAGCTGGGATAAGACAGTTAAAGGTGAGGCATAATACAGTATAACGCTGTACTCAGGGGGCATGGGTTTTATCGATTTTCCCATGCTCTCTGCACCTAACTAAAGATTTTTATAATAAAAAAAGGAGTAAATAAATGACTGAATCAGAACGAAATGCATTGGAGAAATATCTTACTGCGGTAACTGCAGTAGAAGATTTTAATAAATCTCTATTGGAGCTCAATGAAGATAAGTATGATTCAATGACATTAATGCATCTTAACAAGCTTAGTGGATATCTTGATATCATAATCACTGCTTTTGATAGAGTTGGTGAATTGATGAAACAGATAATACCTCCAGCTAAGTCATGAGCATTTTTGAAGATGCTGTACTTGTTAATGAAATAAATGCAGGTAATGTTGTCTGTTGCGATGGATGTAATGGCCCATATGATGAAAATAAAATGAATGGCGGTGTCATAATTGGTAGTAGTGCATATTGCCAAGAATGTTCAGATAGATACGGATGGGAGGCGGAAGGATATGAACACGCTGATGAAATAACTGATATTATGGACAAAGACAAGACATTTGAGCAAAATGTTCTTGACTACAGAGAAAAAATGACTGGCTCAACCAATGCAATATCAAGAATATACGCATATTCAACTGAAGATGAAAGATAAATCTTTTATCTGTAATAGGCTATAGCTATATATAATATTATATATGGCTATGGCTATATTATATATATATATATAAATAAAAGAAAATAAATAAATAAATAAAAGATTATAAAAGAAATAAAATTAATATTATATTAGTACTATGGAAAGGAATCTAAAATTTATATATAACCAGTATCTCCTGCACAAGAATAAACATCATGTTGCTGTTCGTTATCAAGATAAGTCTTGGTTTCACAGTAGCTCAGCTGGATTATGTGCTAGGAAACATTATTATGCATCTGTAGAACAAGTTAAGGGTACAACTGTGGATGAAAATACACAGCGTATCTTTCGACTTGGTAATCTAGTACACGAAGATATACAGAATGCTCTCACTTGGTACGCCCAAGAACATGGGCTACCTTTATTAATTGAAAAAGAAATATACTTAGAAGATTTAAATGTTCGTGGTTACATAGATTTAGCTCTACTTGATACAGAGGGAGATAATCATGTGCTATATGATATCAAGACCTGCAATGAATGGAAATGGAAAGGTATGTTTGGAAAGTTAGGAGATGGTGAGCCATCAACCAACTACCAATTACAATTGGCTACATATGGACTATGGGCCAAGAGATACTATGAATTGGATAGTATCAAAATGAAATTATGCTACTACAACAAGAATACAAGTATGATGAAAGAGGTTGATGTCTCTGAAGAGTATATTGATGAGGCTCAAGAGTACTGGAGTAGGGTTAATTTGCTCGTGGCGGACAAAACTCTACCTGAGGTGGACTTGGGTATGGCTCCAGTATATAAATGGGAATGTAACAAGAAATACTGTCAATTCTATGATGTATGTGGTGAAGGTTTAAATGCTGTTCATTAATAATAATCTTACAATAAAATTAGGTTATGAATATTTAAAGCTCAGGTTGGCTCTTGAGTAGGAACAGCATTATTTTAAAATAAAAAAGGAGAATAAGAATGGTAATACTGACAATATCAGAATGGATAGCAAATCTATTCATATTATCAATTTCATTGTGTTTGACAGGAGTTGGAGTTCTTGTGTTTGCAATGATTTCAAATCTTTCTGTAGAATGGCTTAAACGAAAAGTAAAGGAGTACAAATGAAATATTGGCTACAATCATTACAAGATAATGGATTTGATGTATTTATCGTAGTATATCTAGCATTACTCTTTATTGGATATCACTATCTATTAAGATGGTACATAGACATAAGATTAAAACAGATAGAAAAGCAAATGGATACGCTGAACGGAACAATGAATGAAGCTTTGGATGAGATTCTAAGCTAATGATTAACTTATCAGAAGTAAATGACATTGAATTTTCTGGCATAGACAATTCTGACTATCCAGATTATTCAGATGCATTCATAGAGTCTGCTAACTATAAAGGAAGGGAGATGACTCAAGAGGAATTAGATGAGCTAATGGATGATTATCCTGAGTTCGTTTATAATCAATTGATGAATCTACAACCACTTCTGAACGGAGCAGATTTATAACAGAAAATCTACTGTTCATATGTGTTTTCTTGATGTGCTGTAGAGAACTTGTGGACAAAGTAAATAAACAAAAAAAGGAGTCGTAATGGCTAAACAAGACAATATGGAGCTTTGGAACTCTGTAGAGGTAACAGACCCAAAGTATACAAAGAAAGTAAATCAGAGAGGTGGATTCACAGCGATTGGTGCTCAATACCAATTAATGAGAGCTACTGAGACATTTGGCCCTATGGGATTAGGATGGGGCGTTGAAGATGAAAATATAGAAAGATGGGAAGATGTTGGATTAGCAGTTTATACAGCTAATTTATGGTACAAAGAAGATAAGGACGCTAAGTACACAATACCTCTTCACTCAGCAATTAAATATCATTCTAATGGAAGGGTTGATGATGACTTCTTTAAAAAAGTTGCTACTGATGCTCTTACTAAAGGATTAAGTAAACTTGGATTCAATGCTGATGTTTTCATGGGCAAGTTCGATGATAATAAATATGTAAATAAGCTTAAAGAACCTGATTATAAAACAATAGTAACAAAAGCATCTGAAGGTTTGAATGATGAAGATAAAAAATCAGTATTGTCAAACTTAGATAAGGTCAATTCACTTAATCTTAAAGCTGTTCTAAAAAGAATTGATGATATGATAGCTTCTTACGAGAAAAAATCTTAATGGCTGGTATAGATGACATCATGAAGGATGTTGAGTCTGATGATGTTTACTATGAAGAGCCAAAGAGTGAAGGTCAGGTGCAGCCGGGAACATATGAAGCCTCAATTGTGGCCATCAGACGAAAGCTAAATACAAAGACCAAGAAGGGATATCATTGCGATATATATTGGGTTAGGTATAAAATAGCTAGCGATTCTCCAAGTTTCAGTAATAGACTTGTAAGAGATTCAGGTCAATGGAGATACCGCTCTCCTAACATGAAAAAGTCTAATCTTTACTACAAAAAATTCCTTGATAAATTGGGAATTGGCTTGACTAAAAGTGAGGTTGATGGTAATATTAGATACTCTCTACCCTCGATATCTGAGGAGATGGTCTTAGGAAAGAAAGTCCTCATTAATGTTTACAAGGAAGAGTGGAGCGACTCCAGAGGTTATCACAATGAACCAGTTGCCAATTTGGTAAAACTCATAGATGACGCTGATGTTGTTCATTAGTTTCCATTACGATAATGTATATAAACTACTTGAAAAAAGCAATAGAATTATGAAATTAAAGGATGCAGTAAAATTATCATTAATGCCTGAAATAGATTTTGAGAAATATATGCCAAAAAGATATAAGGATAAAATGATAGTATTCAATTGCCTTGGTAAAGAGTATGTTTTTATACCAACAGAAGAGATGATGCAAAATGAATAGAACACACCCACACAGCTTAGAAGCTGAAAGGCTAGTATTAGGTCAAGCCTTGGTAGATAATACTGTAATTGACCAAATATCACAATACATACCAGAGGAGCAGGTATTCTATAACTCCAATCATCAAGAGATATGGAAGTGTATGCTTCATCTACATAGAGAAGGGGCATCTATAATTGACCCTGTAACAATTTTAACTAAGATGCCAAAAGATACGGAATTAGAATCTCCCGGATATTATCTAACAGGATTGATGGATGAAGTAGCAACTACTGCAAATGCTGAACATTATGCAAAGCTCATATATGAAAAATGGTTGCTAAGAAAAGTAATACGAAAATCAAATAAGATTAATAATGTAATGGACTTAGATGGAGATGGAGCATATCAAGCATTGCAAAGATTGAATAGAGAAATAGAGGATATTCTCAATCTAAGGATAAGAGAAGACTTTAGCCTTGATTCACTTATTGATGATACTGTTAAACATATGACAGTTACAGACAACATCATACCATTTGGCTATAAACCATTAGATGACCTCACAGGCGGAATGACAAAGGGAGAGATAACAGTTGTTGCTGGTAGGCCCGGCCATTTCAAATCTACAATGACCATAAACATTGTAAGCAATCTTCTTAACAGAGGAATGAAAGTTCTTGTGTTGAATCGAGAAATGTCCAATGTAGAGATGATGAAGAAGCTCATGATTATAGAAAGTAAGAATCTATCATATCATACAATGAGAATGGGAAACTTCAATGAGAAGGATAAGAAAGACCTAGAGTTAGCAAAGAATACCATAACTGAGAAATACAAGAATCTTATAATGTATGATGATGTATTTGATATAGATAGAGCAATGCGTGAGGTAAGAAAACATAGACCTGATGTCGTTGTAGATGATTACATAGGATTGATAGATGTTATTGGAGTAGAGGACAATAGGCTTAGGATTGATAACATAATGAAACAATACAAGAGAGCAGCCAAGACATATGACATGGCAGCCATTCTTGTATCTCAGTTGAATAGGGCTTGTGAGGATAGGTCTAATAAGAGACCAATATTGCGAGACCTTAGAGATTCAGGTTCAATAGAACAAGATGCTGAGATGATATTGTTCATGTACTATGATTGGAGATATAACTATCAAGATTCAATGGTAGGAGAGCATGGAATAGAAGTAGTGCTTGGTAAGAATAGATATGGTAAGACAGGAAGTAAAGTTCTTGGTGTTGTTGGAGATAGATGTAAGATACTCAATAGCCCTGAGGATGCCATGTTAGAAATGAAACGATTAAAAGGTGGTAATTCATAATTATTGGCAATCCAGAAAACCACACCTTGACCAAATGCTGTTATAATAATATATATAAAGAGATTGGTAAAGATACATCAAAATGTGTTAATTGTGGCAATATTGTAAGTAAGCAATTAATGGATACCCATGACAATAACTATTACAATCCAAAAGTATACTATGGCAAAACAAAAAACATATACGGAAATAACAACCTAGACTTAATAGATGAATTTTACGATGGATATGGCTATTGGGATTACTGTATGTATTTAAAAGACCATAAAGAGTAGGATATGATGTGGATAATAAATCTAATAAGGAGTAACAATGAAAGCTAAGATTGGCAAATATGGCATATGGATATCTGAACAGGAAATGGCCATAATACAAGAGTCTTTGGAATGGCTTGAAAATAGTAGCCATGTATTTGACAAAACCTCAAAAATAGGCGGCATCAAAAATCTGCGAAATGACCTTTCAAAAATAAGAGAGAATGGCGTTCAGATACCAAAAAAGGTTGAGATTCCTAATGAGGATGAAGTATTTAATTTAAAATGTGAGGAATGTGATTAATGGCAAAACAAAAACAAAAAAGACCAACAACAAGAGAGCTCAAGAAAGAAATTTCAGTATTAGTAAGAGAGGTATTCACTCTTAAACAATATGTTAATGATGTTTTAACACCATTTGTTAGAACAAATATGGAATTGCTTGAAAAGTATCTTATCCATACTGGAGACATCGATAAATTTGTTAAATATCTTGAAAAGGAAGGTGAAAATGAGAAAGAAATTATCAACGAGAGCTCAGAAGAGGGGCCGCAGGAACAGACAGAGGGGAGCGGAATTACAGAGAGAATCAGTAAGAATGGCGAAGGAGATGGAACTGGAAGCATACAACAGGGATAGAGGTGGAGCTCAACACGAAAAAGGAGATGTTGAGATTGATGGATTGTATTATGGATGCAAAAGAAGAAAGGTAATACCTGCATGGGTACTGCCAGAAAAGGAAGAGAGTGGAGTAGTATTTAGAGGAGATAGAATGGAACCTTATATATCTATTCCATTAGAGCGTTATTTATTGTTAATTTCTGCTCTTAAATCTTAATAAAAATTTAAAAGTGGGGCCATCGTGTGGGGTTATGCCTCCTTTCCTCCCCGCGTCCGGAACGATGGCTCCTCTATCCAAGGAAAGATAATGGGAAATTTCGACATAGATTTAGACTTTGGTCTTATTCATGAGGGCAAGGTACGCAATATATTTGAGGGTAAAGGCTCAATAGAAGTAAAGACAGAACGTGATATCTGGCACAGGACAGGTAACATGATAATTGAGATTAACTACAAGGGAAAACCATCTGGGCTGTCAACAACAGATGCTGAGTGGTGGTGCCATGTATTTACTCTTGATAACGAAATAAAATTCATCATACTAATGAAAGTTGATGATTTAAAGGAAAGGATAAAGCAATTGGCTAAAACTAATTTTATAAAGATTGTTAATGGAGGAGATGGCAAACAATCAGAAATAATGCTAGTGCCGTACAATAAACTTGTGGGGTACTCATGGATATAGATAATCATGTATTCGTTGGTGACAATAGGGAGATACTAAAGGGCTATCCCGATGGTGTTGTTAATACTACAGTTACATCGCCACCATATTACAATCTTAGAGACTATGGAGAGGAAAAACAAATAGGATTAGAGAGCTCTTTGGAAGAATACATTGAACAGTTATGCATTGTATTTGATGAGGTCTATAGAATAACTAAAGATGATGGTACATTTTGGCTCAACATAGGAGATTGTTATGCTAACAAAGGAGAGATACCCTCTGATGGTAGAAAGGGATTCTCTGGCACTGGAGGGATGGGAACTGCTGACAAGACCATAGAAGGATTGACCACAAAAGATTTGATTGGTGTTCCTTGGCGTGTTGCATTTGCTTTACAACAAAGAGGATGGATATTGCGTAGTGATATCATATGGGCCAAGAAGAATCCAATACCTGAGTCTGTTAAGGATAGACCAACATCATCACATGAGCACATATTTTTATTCTCTAAGCAACCAAAGTATTACTATGACTTTGAATCAGTTAAAGAGAAGATAGAAAATCTTGATAACAATGGCGGATATGAACACCGCAACAAGAGAGATGTATGGAGTGTCAGAGTGGCTTCCTATCCGGGGTCGCACTGTGCAACATTTCCGATGGAGCTAATCGTTCCATGCATAAAGGCCGGTAGCCCTGAAGGTGGACTGGTACTAGACCCATTCATGGGCTCAGGTACAGTCGCTGAAGTTGCTAAAAGGTTAAGTAGAAGATATACAGGATGCGAATTGAATCTTGAATATTGGAAAATAATACAAAAAAGAACAAAACAAAAGGAGTTATTCTAATGGCAGAATACGACACAACAAACAAGGGAGCATTTTTCCCTAACAAATACAAAGAGGAAGGAGATTCTAAGCCAGACTTTACAGGTAATATTGATGTCGATGGTAAAGAATGGAAGATAGCAGGTTGGGATTCAACATCGAAGGCTGGTAACAAGTACATCAGTTTAAGAATCAATGAACCCGGTGCATATGATAAAAAAGAATCTAATTCTGATACTGATGGAGATGACGTACCCTTCTAATGAAGAAGAGTTGCTGGGGGTGCTACTTTGAGAAGAACTCAGTTTGCCATTGGTTTAAACTGGCTCAAAATGGTGCCCCTAAGGTAATACCATCAGAAGTATTGCCAAAGGGATGTTCTAAATATAGTAATAGAGCATCGATAGGAGATAATGAATTGGCCCAAAAGATAATAAAGGTCTTTGATGGCGAAGTAATAGGACAAAAGTATGTACCCTTTGTTAAGTATAAGAAAAAGAAACGCAAGTATGTGAAAAGCCCACATAACTATGCATATAGAAAGGATGCTCAGTAATGGGAAAGAGAAGAGATGATATAAAAATGATTGCAAATTGGATAGAGAATGATGACTCTATAATGGCTGATGTAATGCTAGGAAGAAAGGAAAAAACTAATTTTTCTACACAATCACCTAAGTATTCAAAAAGACATCTAAGAATACATGAAGCTAGAGTGGCTGATAAGAATGTATTTGTATGCCCTGAATGTGATAGGGCTTGGGAATATATGTTAGCTAATTCAGGAACTGGTCAAAACAAGGCAATAACACTATATTCAAAAAATATAGTTAAGTACAAAAAACAACGTAAAATCTGTAATCATTGTCGTAGGTATGGTTAGTATCGAAAAAGGAATAAAACCTCCGTATTCGGGAGATTAGACCCCTTAAAATGGATTCTGTTGATTATTCAATGAGCCCTTGACCTTTAATCTTACCTTTTAAAGACTTTAATATATAATCTAAAAGCACAGAGTTTTCTACTTGTTCTTTCCCAACTGGAGAGCTCAATGTTTTTCTTATATCTCTACCTCTAAATTGTTTTTCAAGAGCCTCATATTCTTTTAATAAAGACTTCTCAGCTTGTTTTCTAAAATAATCTACTTTTGGCCCCTGCCCTTTTACTAAACCTAATACACCTTTGCCACCTCGTAAAATTCCTCCTATTGGCAAGGCATCTTCTGGTCTCATTTCAAATGGCTCATCTAGTACTCCCATTGTATGCTGAGGCTGTTGGCTTAAAGATTCCATAAGAGATTGTCTATGTAGATTAGGTTTTATACCTTCATACATATCAGTTAATAAGCTATATTTTTTAGGATAATTAGGATTAGGACTTTCTGGCTGAGGTTCTCCTACAAAACTTGTAGAAGATATTGAACCATCTTCATTATAGTTTTTCCTTATCCATCTTTGAGGATTATCTGGGTTGCCTTGTTCTCCCATTAATTGAACTCTTGAATGAGAAGGTTGGTTATTCATTTCATCTTCCAATAGCAATCTATCTATTGAACTATGAGCTGTGTTGTCGGCTACTGCTGAATATAAGTATCCTAGTACTGGTGTTTTTCTATTAGCCATTAGTAATCCTCTGTATCATATAGTTTTTTGTATTGCCTTATTGCATTATATAATTCTTGTTTCTTTTCTATATATAATGAATCAAGTGCATCTTCTTGCTCTTGGGCCCCTTTTGGAAGTCTTGTATAATATTCATGGTACTTTGATTTCCTTGTTCTACCGGGTTTCTTTCTCCAACTTGCAGGTATGGGACGTATTCTTGTCATAACCCTCTTTAACCTAGCCCTAGCTTCTTTCTTCGCTTTTCTTGCAGTATATCCTTGCTCGGCCATGATTGTATGAGTAAGATAATGTAAGGCCGCATAGTATGATTGAGCTCTTCTCTTGTTATTATCTATCCAAAAGTTATCTCTTAGTGCTCTATAGTATGCTGTCTTACTTGTAGTACCATCATCATAATCTATGTCAAGTTTTTCTTTAGGATAAAAAGCATTTAAGAATTGAGATTGCCTTCTCCTTGAATCCTTTACTAACTTACGAGTTTCTCCACTTGCTCTATCCCATATTCCTTTATAGAAATTATACCCTGCTACTATTTCAGACACTCCATCTTTTACTTCTTTTATAGCAAATTCTGGCTCACCTCTAACCACTTCTTTAGTAAATCCAACTAACGTATCTAAAAATGTTTTAGCATTACGAGCTATAACAGCTTCATATGAATCAATGCCTCCACCATACTCACCAAATAAATTACTAAATATTCCTAGTCCTTCGGCTTTTATAAAGTATTGAAGCATATTGTTTGGCATACTTTTAAATTGATTAATTCTTTGTTCATCAAGAATCCAATCATACATCTGATATATTGCAAATCCACTAGCTGTAGTACCAGCTACATATTTCATGGCTGGTATCATATTACCATCAGTTATAATTGGTTTAATTACATTATTAGCAGCGGTATCTGTCATACGATACGCTACTCGATAGAAAAGAGTTAATGGTTTGGCCCATTGTTTACCCATCCAGTATGGTACATAAGGTATGTCACCAGAACCTTGAGTCATAAGTTGAGCTCTATATCTAGCCCTCTGCATTTCAGTAGCTTTATATTCCATAGGTTCATTTAATTCTAAAGCTTTTTTCCTTCTCCCAATTAAACTGGATATTTCTTCAGGAGTAAATTTAAATACATCAATCATCATTCTTCTACTATCGTATGTTGGTACTCTTTTATTTGCAGGATTTTTAACTCCAGCTAGATTATCAACTGTGTTTCTTAATGAGAACTCACCCAAAGTAGCAGAGAATACCCTATTGAATGATTCAGTAACTCTCATACCTCCTACAGCTGCATTTTCTGCAATCTTTCTTAGCCAATGAGCCCCTTTAAATGGTTCTTGAGCTAGAAACAAATCATAACTACCTATGTGAGTATGCCCTTCAAACTGAGACATTTCTTTTGCACTCTTCCAATTTTTTCCACTTGATAAATGTCTCATGGTTTGCAACATTTCTTTCGTTGTAAATACAGTTGCGTTCTGGACATTACCAAGTAGTACATTTTTTAAAGGACTCATTGGAGATGATAACCCTGTTAATGCTGCTATCCTAGCGGCTGGCCTTGCAAACATATCAAATCTTGTACGAGTTTCTCCAAATAATTGATTCTTTAATACTTTTTCTGCAAATGCACCATAATAAGTATCATTCATTTCATTTGATAATTGTTCAGTAAGATGTCTCCATAATATCTTTCCATGAGAAGGAGAGCCATATGTATGAGCTGCTGCGGTAGAATGAGAAATGCCATCAGAATATCTTTTCATTACTTTATTATAATCTCTTTCATACACAGGAACTACTTCTTCTACTATATGCTCCCTACCAGCCTTGTCTACTATCTTATCTCCTTTTTTATATAATTCTCCATTCGCTTTAACAACATTATCAATTTGGATTATTTCCATATTATCCTTGTCAAACTTTAACCTTCCCTCTCTTTGCTTTAAATAATAATAAGATGGAAGCTCAGCAATCCTTGACCATTGTTGTCCATATACACCACTAGCATCTTGCATATTTATTATTTCATTAAACATTTGTCTAGCGATTTCTTCTTTTCTAGCTGAGGATACAGTAAGGTCTTTTATTTCATCAGACTCCATAAGGTCTCGTATGGCTTTCATTGAATCTCTATTTGATATATCAGACATTTCTAAAAATCTATCAGATAAAATTCTAGGAGAATATGTAGCTTCATAAAAATGTTTTGATTTTTTTGTATCAACCTCAACTAATTCTTTCCAATATTCTTCTTGAAATTTTCTTTTGTCTTCCTTAACTAATTTTTCTTTTTTTCTTCTATCTCCATGCTTACGCTCACTAAACTTAATGACAGTTTTAACTTTTGCCTTTCCCCTATCTTTAATAAATGTTAAGAAAGATGAAACTTGGTCAAAATGAATATCTGGTCTTTTATACATATCAACTAATTCTATTGCATTACCATTCTTATCATAAAGATTAATAAATCTTCTTGATTCAACTCCACCATCTTTAGTAGTTGTCTTTACCCAAGAGTTAGAGCTTATTAAAACGCCAGCCATACTATCAAAAAAGTTATCATAAGATTTTATAATATAGTCTTTTAATGAAACAGCTGGAGTAACTTTAGTTGCAGGTTGTACTTCTATACCTTCTATTTTCTCTAAGAATTTTTTATATTTTCTACTATCCTTTAATGTTTCATACTTAGGGTCACGCATAATTTGAATATGCTCATTCACCTCAGTTAAATTAAGTCCATATTCTTTTAACTTCGCGTTCATACCTTTTTCAAAATTAACAACAGTACCCATTGTATTAGCTCTCCACATGGAGAACTGTTCTAATTTTCTAGCTATCTTTTTACCAGTATATCCTAAAGGTTCAAAATATGCAGCTGTGGCTAAAGTATATTCTCTTACAGCATTCCACATCCTATTTCCAATAAGACTAGCTTTTGATGACATCTCATCAGGCATTAAAGAAACAAAATTAGTATCCCATATTTCTTGAGATTCTTTCTTATTAAGAAATCTTTCTACTCTATTAATCTCACTCTGAGTAAGTTTATCAAGAGATGTGCCAATATTTTTTGTTTTAGATTGAGGATATAATGTTGATACAAAAGCTATTTGTTCCCAATTACTTAAACCCTGCTCTTTAAATGATTTTTTTATTTGTTGTTTTTTATTATTAAATTTTGTCCAATCTTTATTAACAGAAATGCCACCTATTTGTCTTTTATAATTATCCTTTAATCCTTTTAAGAATTTATTTGCTCCGGGTTCACTCCAAATCTTCTCCATCTTTCTAAAAGCTTCAAGATAATCATCAAATACATACTCACCTTTGTATCCAATATTCTCTATTGGAAAGGATACTTTATCTCCCTTTGAATCAATTGTATATAACTCAGGTTCATAGAATGTTTTAGAGTGTTTACCTTCTGATAAAGTAGAAGCATCTTGAAACATTTTAGTATTATATATCTCTTTATTTATCTTAGACTCTGATGATGAAAATTCATTTGAAAATAAATCAGGTTCTTTATAATCTTTTAATTTTGTTACTAATTGTTGTTTATTAGGGGCCCCTATACTCTTTAGCCATTTTTCCTTCATCGTACTTTGGTCAAATTCTGGTTGATAATTAAGCCCTTTTTCTTTTCTCTCTTGCTTTTCTAATTTATCTTTCCAATTCATAAAAACATCCCAATTTGTTCGCTCTCCTCTCATGTTCTGTTTTTTTATAAGATTCTTATCTGCGTATTGACCCATAAAATTACTTACTATCTTATCTGATTGAGTAAAAATATCAGGCCCTTTGCCCATTCTCATATTAAGTTGAATTGTTTCGCCAGAGGATAGGTCAACTGTTTCTATCTTAATTGTTGATTTATCTGGGGCTGGGACATATCTATCTGCGTCTTTTATATCTAAATCTTTTTTTATAATTTTAGCTAATTGAGATTCATTATAATCAAAAGCTTTCCCTGTACCCTCATCAGCAGCGCTTCTATGCCTATTTATCTTAGGTATTACAATCACATCTCCAACTTTATAATCATTAGTTTGAACTGGAAAATCTTTTTCAACAGCCCTACTTGGGTCTTTTAAATGGTCTTTTCTAAAATTTTCATGTATCCTTTTTTGCAATCTTTCTGGAGAATGAACTAAATCATCACCAACATTGCCTTTTACATGAGTACGTAAATAAGTACCTATCAATTGCTTATCTTTCTTTGTCAACCATTGATATCTTTCAGGCATATTACCTTCCCTAAATGACATTAATTCAGGGTCTTCTTTATATTTCTTCTTTAAATATTCTAATTCTTTTGCAAACCAATCACTTTGTAGCTTAAAATCTTTTCTTATATCTATTACAGCTTTCTTTGTTTTAGATACTTCCTTAGATGACTTTTCTTTTATTTCAAATGTTCTAGGTTTTTTTATAACATCATCAATAACACCTGATTTATATTCTAAATTATTTTTTCTTTCTTTCAATTCAAGAGATATCTTATCTATATCACCTCCAATAATTTCATCTCTCATCCTATTTTGAAAATCCATATCATCTCTTCTATAGACATCATCTTTTAACTTAGGGTCTTTATAATTAAACCTATCATACTCTTTATGTAGATTCTTTCTAGCCTCTGTTAATGTTTTGCCTGTATAGGTCTTTGTCTCAAGAGTTTGAACATTTTGTAAATCAATAAAGGCAGAGCCATCTTCCCTTTTCCCTTCCATATTAACAACAGTCCAATCGTCTTTATCCTTTTTGTTTCTATATCTAAATGTTTCTCCGTTCCTAATTTTTTCTATTTGAGCATTAAATGCTTTATTTTCATAAGCAATAGATGTTGCCTGAGCCTCAGAAAAATTCATTTCTCTAAGAGCATTATAAACTTTCTCTTTTACTCCAATATTACTTATCCCTTGCTGAATATAATGGAATCCTATAAGCGTCATGCCATGCATTAATCTTTCTTCAGGACTCATGTCAGATGGCTCTCCAGTTAGATAATCACTATAAGCACCTATACCCATTAATGCGGCTGGCTCTATTAGTCCAGCTCCTTTAACTCCTAACATAGATGGTAGTCCAGCTGCTGTGAATAATCCACCCATCCATATATCTTTAGGTATACCAGAAAGCCTATCAGCCATTTCTAATTCTCCAAATGGGCCTTCACCTCTTTTCCTAGCCAATCCAGTTAATGCAAAAGCAGTACCAGTACTAGCAAATCTATTTAATGCATTTGCTCCAGCTGGGCCATAATGTTCAGCTACTTTTTTTATTGATTTTTGATACCATTTTTGTCTACCAAGCTTACCAATAGCTTGAGGTTCTACTGGAGTTTTTGCTAATTGTTTTAATCCTCTAGTTCCAAGGCCCTTAGCGGCCATTTCTCGCATATATTCTTCTTTAAACCCTACTAACTCTTTTCTTAATTTATTTTTTAGTCCTTGTTGTTTAGCTATTTTCTTAGCATCTTTTACTGTATCTAACTTATCAATTTTCTTACCAACTTTTCTCATCTTATCAAGAATCTGATAAGCTCTTTTCATTCTAGCTCCGGCTACAACAGGAGCTCCAAATCCTCCAGTAACAGTAGATGCTAATCCTAGTGGTAAAAGTCCACCGGCCATCTCACCTATGAGCATACCACTCATTTCCCCATATGTCATATCTTCAATGGGTTCATCAGCAACATAGCCTAATGTCATTCCAGATTTAAATCCTTCCCATAGAGCACCGCCAAATCCTACAGAATGAGTTGGTTTTAATTCATCCATCTCTTCTGGCTTGGGCGTAATTGTTTGACCTTGTTGTGTAAGTAAGTTAAGGTAGTCTTGATAAGGGTCTCCCGGTTGAGGAGAACCTTCATTTAATGCATTAAGGTAATCTGTATATGGGTCGGTAGATGTAGTACCTTGATTTACAGCATTAAGATATTCTGTATACGGGTCTGCCATAATAAAAAAATTTAATTACCAAATCCAAAAGGGCCGGTTCTAAAAGTAGGCATAGTTTCCGTAGCTATTTTAGTAGCTCTTTGCTTAGATTTTTTTTGTAATTCCTTTCTTACCATTTCTTCAGCTCTTTCTCTCGCTTGAGATAAAACTTTTGGATTTTTTTGTTGCCCTTTAGGAATCCTTAATGATTTCATAGCGGCTGGCAATTTTGATTCAATCATTTCATCTGTTATTTCAATAGTGCCTGATGGGTCTTCATATTCTATTCCCCCAAAACCAGCTGCTTTAGGTGATTCTACTACCCTGCTATAATCTTTTTTATTTATATAGTCTATTATTTCTCGGCCTTTTATTTCTCTCTTCTCATTGTCCTTAATATTACCCCAAGATTCTTTAGTAATTCCTAATTCATCCATAGCACTTGCAAATTGTCTACTTTTTTCTTCTTGACTTAAATTATCGAATGTGCCTTTTAATCTATCTTTTTTCTCTTCTTTAAAATCAAATTGCCCTAATTTAGGATAAGGCAATGTTGTGGTATCTGTAGTGTCATCTGTTACCTTAGGTTGTAACTGGTTTTTTAATTCCATACCCATATGTACTATAGCCCTATGTCTAAGTCTATCTTCTTCTGTAGCGTCTATACCGGGAGCATCTCTATTTATCATATCCATGGCCGCATCCATTCCAGCTTTATAATTTTTTGTAGTATTATCTAAATGGCTTGATACCATTGTAGTAAAAGTTTTTATATGTTCTGGACTTAAAGTGCTGGCTCCTTCAATATATGATTGTGTTGCTTTTGTAAATACCTGAGGATATTGACTAACAAGAAGATTTGCCATTTGTAAATTAGATTGATTTTCTTTACGAATTTTCACATCTTGTTCTAACTGAGTTAATAAAGGGCTATTATTTTCTATTAAAGTATCTCTTAGTTTAGGCCATAACTCAACTTTAGATGCATCATCAGATGAATAATAACCCTTTATTAAATCTTTTTGAGTTTCATCTTTTATTACCGCATCGCTAAAAACATCAAGAGACGCTGCAGGAAGATGTCCAGCAGTCACACCTGCATGAGCAATTATTTTTTTCTGAGCAGGAGTTTCAGCTTGTTCTATCATTAAATTCCAATCATCTTTCGCTTCTTTATCTTTGTTGAAATCCATTGTTGCATCAAATCTTCTCTTTTGCTCAGCTGATTGCTCACTTTGATATTTCCTATCTTTAGCCTCTTTATCTAATCTTTCTTTTCTATCACGCTCACTTTGATATTTCTTCCAAGCTGATGTCCAGAAATCATCTGGAGCCTGTATAGTTACAGGGCCACTTTGTATTGCATCATATTTACCCATTGTTAATCCTTATTAATTTTAATCCACTTCACGCCATTCTCGCATTGGAGCAGGCACCCAAGCCCACGTACTACCTTGATATGAAACCAAATCTCCCAGTTGTCCACTAGCTGGCAATGTATCAACTTCTTCTATATCTGAAAGGTCAAATGCTCCTTCACCATAATCCATTGTACCTTCAGCTTCGGAAAGTTGGCTTAACCCTTGACCAGCTTCTCTCATCCATGTATCTCTTTCTGATTGTATTCCTTTAAATAGAGATGATTGAGCAGATGCTTGTTGAGATAGAAAATCATCCATTATTGTATCTCTTCCAGCTCCGGCAGCCGCTTGAGCTCCTCCTGAACCAGCAAATCCAGACTTTGCAGATTGCTGAGCCATTGCTTGGCCTTGAGATAATAGTTTTTGTTGCCCAGTCTTTGTTGAATCTGAGATAGACCTAGAATAATCTTCCATATGAATCCCTTCTCTTTCAGGGTCATAAGCATATTGAGTTTCAAAATCTTCTACTCGTGAAAAATTTGGTTGCATATTCATTTTATCATAAAGAGTCTCAAAACTAGGAGGCTCAGTAGTAGCTCCACCATACTCCATAGAACCTCCACCTTGCATACCAAGAGATTCACCTAGCATTCCACCTAATTGCATTTCACTTCTTTGAGCCATGTTGAATCTAGGAGCATCTTCAAAGTTTAATTCATCAAGATTCTCTTTACCAATCTCA
>Ga0080013_1001083_pt1 | contig 36940 bp, 30 predicted proteins | sample ETNvirenome_6_85_FD_69236 | JGI IMG/M metagenome (GOLD analysis project Ga0080013, IMG submission 69236) | Marine viral communities from the Pacific Ocean - ETNP_6_85 (SPADES assembly) (version 2) | ecosystem: Environmental > Aquatic > Marine > Oceanic | place: Pacific Ocean | collected 2013-06-19
CGCCTTGAGTCCTTGGACAAACCCAGTGGGGGTTTCAAAGGTCGGCGGCGGAACGATCTGTCCGATGAGATTCTGTTTTCTTAATGATCTCGCAACAGCGCTTTCGCCGGAGCGGATCTGTTTCCATGTTGGCCAGCCGTAGGGTCCGTTGCGGTTGTTGGTAAGGATATTCAGCCCATCAACGCTGTTGGGGCTAAAACGAACGAGTTCCAGATCAGTTCCTGTGCCGTCGAGGTCGGTGTCCGGGGAAGATGGGTCACGATTTGGAAGGACGCTCGGGGTATCCCCGTCCCAGGGGCTCATGCGGTACCAAGCTTTTAGATCTGTCTGATTTGGCGCATCTGACGGTTTTATGGGGCGCCCATTGTTGTATAAGGTTAGTACTTCCGCAGCATTCAACTCATCAGCCCAAACCCCGACGTCGGCGAGATAGCCATCGACCCATTGTGACACGGTACCGAGGGAATCTTCAATGGCGCCAATAGTGCAGCCTCCACTGGAGATATTGTAGGGAGCCGTGACATCCCCGTGTGTGACGATAACAGTGTCCTCTACGCCATTAATATATAGTTTTAAGTTGCCCGTTCCTATGGAGTCGTCGCCTCCTTCAAATGTGGCAACAACATGATACCATTGATCATTGTTTAGTGTGGAAGTTGCAATGACGCCGCTTGTGGTTCCCCGGATATAAAACCTCAGGCGCGGTTGAGTAGCTTCCCAATATAGAGATCGGTCCGTAAAACCGAAGTTGACCAGTCTGCCGGTGGCGGCATTTGAATTCATATACACCCAAGCAGACACACTAAATGCCTTGGCAGATGTTCCTGAGTCACCAATTAAAGTATTCCAATCACTGGCAGTGCCTATATCAATATTAGACGTTGTACCGTTAAACTCGCCCGAATAAGTCCCGACATCTAAAGGCGAATATTCATTAGCATATTGAAGGTGTGTTTCACTATTGGTGCTATCTATCACCATGCGCCCATTATACCCCACGAAATTCTGCTGGTAAGATCCGCCATAATAAGCATATGCCGGCATCTCTGAGCCCGTTATCAACTGACTCATCGTGCTTGAACTTATGCAGGATGGCGCATCAAGTCCGTAAATAACCTCACCAGCAGCCATCGAGGCTGTGATCCAAGCATACTGCTGTTCTGACTGTGGGATCTGGTGTTGGACATAGAGGTTGTCGTAGACGGAGGCAGTCACTGTTTCCTGTGTGGTGAGTGGGCTGTCGTCCGGAGCGAAGGTGCTATATTCGCCCTCAACGCGACGACGGCGGTTTCTATTGGTCTTATGCCACGATGGGACGGTCACATAGGTAGAAGCCGGCACAGAGCCGTACGCGGCGTCTGAGCCGAAGGGTCCACAGTGGAGTGTAGCGCGCTGGTCAAGGCCCCGGTTCTTGTCGATTTGGTCTACAACCACAATGGTTTCTGTGGGATCAACAGACGCCGATCCGGAGAGTCCATAATCGATAACGTCGCGGTTTCGGTATGGGGAAGCGTTGTATACTGATAACTCTTCGTGGGCAGGATCTAGATAGCCACGAGAGAGCGTCTTATACTCTCCCGGGGAGCTAAAGTGGTTGACGATAATGGTTTGGTTGGAGTTTGCGCCGGTTCGATCTGGAAGAGCAAAATTATTGGCATTTGCTGTCACCAAACAAGCTGAGGCATCGATGGTCTCGAGACTTGGACTATTCACCTGGTCCAGATCGAGATTCTCCATCAGATCATATATCTTCACAGCGCTGTCAGCGACTCCGCCGGCGCTTTGTCCGTTGCCCATACGCCACCACATTATGAGATTGTCGGCAACTCGGGGGGGACCATAATTTATTAAATCCAAAGTTCCATTACCATGAATGGCCGCTATTTCACCACTATTCAAAACAGTGTTATAGAAAGCCATATCCGATACAAGACCCTCAAACGAGGTGCCGGCATTAACACCTAGCGACCACTCACCAGTGTAGTCGGATAGCGCTCCGGCTGGAGCAGTATTTTCTGTTACTGCAACGCTCACGCCGTTAATATAAATGACCGGGTCGTTTGAAATAGATGATCCGTTATATGTAATCGCTATATGTGTCCAGGTGCCGGCGGAGATTGCAGGATTAGTGGTAGTCCAATAACCAGTGGTGGTGATGTGCCCGGCGCCGTAGCTAAGTGTGCCGTCCCAATTGAACCTGGCATAAGACCCTTTATTGCCTGCTGAGGGGATACCCCACCATAAAATCTCCGAGGAGCCGAGAGCTGTAAGATTTACCCAAGCAACCCACGTTTCGGCGCTGTTCGCTCTCATTGTAGTACTGAGTCCGGAGCTGATCGTGGCATCATAGTAGTCCGGATCGTCGTTAATAGATACTGCTATTGTGTTTGCCACACGAACATTCTGAAGGGGTTTACGATTACGCGAAAAAGGCAGAACCGAGGCGTCGTTCTCTGGATAGGGAGCAAAGTCGAACGACTGATCATTGAAATAGGGGTCATTCTTGCGTCGCGAGTTGGACTGAACAACCTGATAGTTCTTCTGGTAGTTGCCAATAGAAGATGTGGTCATCTTGATGTTCTGGATATTTACGGGGCGCTTGGTTCCCACATTTCGCAATCGATGTGCTGTGGGGATGTCTGCATTGTAGAACACAGAACTGGTTGCATCATAATTGGCTGCTACAATGCCGAGCATGGGTGTCGCGTATTCGGTCGTGGCGGAAGAAGAGACCCCTTGAAATTCAATCTTCCATCCTTCCGCTCTGTCGTCAGAAGAAGCTAGTCCGCTAAGCCCAGGATTTCTAGAACTAGACGCGTTAAGCTCAGTATGCCGGAACTGGCGTCCTCCAACAAATTGTTCTGTAAATGGTCCCTGGGCCGGGATGTCACTATCATAGACCAAATCGTGGTGGAGGTTGGTAATTATTGTTCCTGTCGCATACGTGTTACTGAGAACATTTGCTCCGGAATCAAGTGAGGACGAGTAAATACTAAATGGGGCTATAATATTGCCATCGAAAGACTCGGAGTCGGCATCGCCACGATTGGCATGGGGATCCATGTCAAAACCGAGGCGCTGTTTAAAGGCGGGATGGTACTCATCTGTGGTGTTGATTAGTTGTTCAACTCCAGAGCCCAACCCAACGATCACATTCTCTGGAGCGACGTTACTGCCGGCGCCGAAGGGTTCTGTAGCCTTAAACACGAAGTTAACCTTCTTGTTTGCAGCCGATCCAACTCCACCTAGAGTTCTAGTTCCGCCGGCGCCGAAGCGATATGGTGAGTTCTGGGCGCGGATGTTGCCTTTCTCAATGGAGTTAAGCATCACCTGCTTGTTGGTGTTGACTGGTCCGTCCGAAGAAGAAAGCGCGCTGAGTCCTCTTCCTGCTTGTGACCGCCACCAAATCGCCTTACTTCGCTCGGTCGATCCTGCGGTACCATATGGGGTCGTGAAAGATGGGGAAGCTGCGCCGATGTCGTCTGCTCCCAAGCCCGATGGGGTGCCGTTTCTGCCTCCCACTTGATCATAGATTATAGTATCATATGTATCAACCGGAGCCCCGGCCGTGCCAATCAGGGGTCCGCCCATCCTGTACCAAGACAACAGGTTCTCCTCACAACTGGTGGTGCTCAGCTTTACGCGTCCACCGGCGCCGTAAATTTCTTCAACCTCCGCGGATGAGAGGGCTGCATCCCACACAGCAAAATCGCACATCTTTCCAGAATAACCCTGATCAAGCGCAACAATATCTCCAATTACAGAATTGGCGCCGTCGATCTTGTCGGGGGAGCCGACGGTGGAAGTACTATCGGTGGCGTCCGCACCGTCAATATATATTGCGCATGTCCCTGCTGCGCCGCCTGTGTAAGTAACTACTACATGTTGCCAAATCTCTTTGGTGATTGCGCCGGCGACTGTCTTTGCATGATTCGTACCAGCGCCATTATTGGACGCAACCAAAACACCGTCTGTCCAATCAGTGTTAGACCCCTCCACCTGAAGGTTGCGCTGACCGTCACCGAATCCGTACATATAGGGCTCGGAGTCGACCCACTCGTCCGGGTTAAACCAAAAGGAAACACTATAAGCTTTCGCTAGCGCGCCGATTCCGCCGATTAATGTATTCCACTCACTACTATCACCATCGGATGAGATAGTCACTATGCCGGTGTAATCGCCCAAAGTCAATGATATTGCAGGTCCTGGGTAATCCTGCGAACCGATGAGTCCAAGCGCTGCTGGCGAATGATCGAGATTCCACGATTTAAAGTTGATTGGCTGTGAAGATCCGAGCTGTCGACGACTGAACGCATTCATCGAGTAGAATCCTGTGCCTTGGGGATCGTCTTCGGGAGATTGAGACATCTCGCCAGTTTGCTGTGAGCCAACTGCCGTTCCTTCAATAGTATTCAGCTGTTGCTTAACGTTCTGGAATTTGTGTTGATACTTGCTTCTCTCCAGGACATGGCTCTCAATGAGGGTTCGTACATTTTCAGCAAAGTCAGCCGAAGCAGGAATTAGCTGTTGAATCATTGTAGATAGCGAAGTATCGAACCACTTATAGAACTCATAGAACTTATCAAAGTCGATTACGTCGTTGCTTACTCGCTCAAAGAATCGCTGACGGAGGATCTTAAGTCCCTTATATTCGGTGCGATATCGATTGACAGGCGCGCCGATAATATTGTTGATATCTTTCAGTGTCGCGAAGTAGTTTATCATCTCCACCGACACAGCTTGCGCCATGCTCTTTTCAAAAGCAAAGAAGTAGTTAACTGGTCGTGAGTCGCGAGTGAAGACGTCTCGATCTTGTTGACCGAGTACATTGACCATGTCGCTGGATTGCACATTCTCTGGCAGCTGCAGCTTGGACGAAAGAATGAAATCTTTATCGATAGCCTTCGTGGACGACTCGCCGAAGTTATATCCCAGGCTCGTATATTGCTTAGATAGAAGATCGCCAGCCCAACCGAACCGTGTGGAAGCGTTAGCTGCAGAGCCGGAAGACTCATCAGCAACCCTAAACTGTCCGGACGCGTTGGAGCCCGTATTATTGGAAAACTCCCAGTTGAATACCATTGTGTCCGCTTGAAGTACTTCGCCGGTCATCGAGGAGCTAACAAACGGGAACGCGTAATAATGGGGATTCAAGCTGCCATAGTTTTGGGTATCATAGGCGTGGCCTGCGAGGGTCTTGTCGTCAAGATAGTCTAGCCAATAACGGCATGCATCAATCTTAACATCAGATGCCTGGAGAAGAGTGCCAGTGAAATTGGTTTTGTGGGCGCCCACGTACACGCGCTTACTACCACTAACAAAGCCAGCAGCAGGAGAGGCAATCGTGCCACTCACTGTGAATTCGTTTTGGATGATGCCGGCATCGAGTTGAACACCGTGTAGTTCCACGGTATAGTTGTCGGAATAACCGGTGACGGAACCGGCCCATGGATATTGTTCCGGCTTGATCCTAACCGCAAGATTCCAGTGAGTGTTATTATATACGTCCTCAAATAGTGGGGACTGAAGTTCTGGAACGAAACCTCCATAAGTACCAGTTAGAGTGAAGCGAGCGTTGTCGGATGTAATTTCGTCTCGGGCTGCATACACCTGAAAGTTGGATGCGTCTCGGACAAAGTCCCATGATGTATCGGCTTCATTGTCCACAGCGCCGTGAACGCCGAAAAGAGATGAGCTGATTACATTAGTATCAACATAGGTTGCTGAGTTCTCGTCTGGCTTGAGTGGGAAAAGTACGTCTACCTCAAGCGTCGTCGCGTAGCCACCAGTTAGTTCAGTATTTCCAGGTAGATAGCCGGAAGTATTGGTGGTGTCGCCGGGATCTTGGAACTGGAAGACAGTCGCTTGAGAGTTGTCCGCTGTATTAAAGTCTATGAATTTTTCAGCAACCGAAACAATTCGACGATTATCCCTTATATCGTATTCCAGATTGCCGGCGTACGCGTTTAGCTTAACAAGCTCATCGTCGATGCCAAAACATCGAATCATATTGCGGAAAGCCTTTTCAGTGCCCTTAGACTTGTAGATATAAACTAAGTTGTTGTAAATATTCTGATATATGGTGTTTTTGATGTCTGTCAGAGACTTTTCATAGAGCCGATCTTCGCTTCTGTCTGCCAGCTTTTCTAATACATCCGCGTCTAAGAACAGGTTGGGGGCGAAAAGCCCTTGAGACGCCAAGCGGCGGTCTGCGAAAGGATAGGGCTTGGAGCTACCAGATACATAATCTACATTCTGAATCTTACTCAAGGATTCAACCTGCAGATGCAATGTGTCGAAGTAGCTTGATAGAATCTGTGTGAGATGTTTGATTTCCGACTGACCTTCGAGGTCTTCGTCGACCATCCACGACGGAATGGTATTATAAATCGATGCGTTGTTGTTGACATCGTAGTTAGAACCACTGATTTGTAACCGGGTGGAAAGCGACTCAACTGCAGGATGGAATGAATAAATAATTGGATCTTTGAACTCTTTAATAGCCGCAGAAGATTCTACGATAGCCGAGCCAGTTGATCTTGACGCGACTGTATAGCCAGTCCAGGCGCCGTTAGTAATTCTACCAGAGAAGTCTAAAACGACCGAGTCTGTTGCGGTAACGCCGGTGATTCCTTCATTAAATTTGTAGTAGACGCCTAAATTGGTGTTAATAGTCTCGGTGGACTCCACATATGGGGTTGGGTCATCATTTGTGCCGCCGCCGACCTGTGTAAACCAATATCGACCGACGTCTTTGTGGGTGCGTTCCGTCTTCCAATAACGGAATTCATCTAGCGAAGCAGATAATTTACCGGCAGATGCAGCCGCGCTCGAGCCACTTGGGGAGGTGATCAAAGCTCCTATACGCGCTTGGAGGGCTCCCGTAACCTCATTCAGTCCTACAGCTAGTCCATGGGTGGTGACGTCGGGCCCGTAGTCCAAGGTCGTAAGGGCGGTTGTCTTGCTAAGATTCCCATCGACATAAAAATTAACGTCAACTCCCGTTGAAGTCGACGCTGACATGAAGGTAAAGGCATAGTGATGCCATGTGTTGTCCGCGACCGAAGCCGTTGTTAGTGTAGCCGGGCAGACGGAGGCTGTCGCAATTCCAACATTACCGGAAAATAGGGTAACTATAAAGGGATCGGCGCCTTCTTCCGCAGGTCCGGAGGCTGAGAGTTCAACAGTAAGACGACCATAATCATCGGTTTCTTCTGTGCCTCCGTTGTACAAGTCATAAATGACCTCTTTCCATGTCTTGCTAGTATCGAAAGCTGCTTTTTTAAGCCAAAACTCGACCGAAACACCCTTATTTTGTAGGTCATATTGAAGATTGTTCTCTCGATTCTTAGCTGTTTCGTAATAGTTAGAGCCCGTAAATTGAGTTGAATATGGAATCATCCCGTCGGGGTTGGGATGTGGACCACCCTTGAGGGCAATATGTTCTACAGTGGTTGGGAGCCCGTAGCCGTCACTGGTGAGGGAGCCGTCTAAGGAGCCCCAACCAGAAGGAGAAAACAAAATATATCCATTTGTCCGCGGGTATTCTTTGTCAAAGATGTGCAGATCCAGATAAGTGGACTCATTCTCCCACTTTACCCTCTCCTCAAGCGATCCATCGTACGGATATTCATCATAAATCCGCTTCAGAGATTGGCTATAATACTCTTCGGCCAGTCCATAACGTGCAAAAGTCCCAGGCAGAGTATAATCCACCTGGGGGATGAAGCGCTCTTCACGAACTATGTCCTGCTCATGGTAGCCAACTGACTCTACTTCAGCGCCTATCTCTTCGGCTGATTTGTTGGCTAGGGCTTGAATAGTTGTGGCTTTATTGAAATAGTCCTTAAAACTCATATCCTAATTATTCTTCAACTCTAAATTTGAATGTTTGGGGCTGTTCCTGCCATGCTCCTATGCTATCATTATAATAAGATAATTTAAGATCGTACATGTAGCCACCTTCAAGCAACGACATGTCGAGATCAAAATAATTTCCATCTTTGTCATACGAAAGATAGGTGCTATTCTCAGATCCAGTACCATATGTAATCGCCGGGTAGTTATCGGTCACTCGGTTAATAGCGTAAGAAGCGCTTGTAATAATTTCAGTGGGATTATTGGCTGTGGCTTTTACATAAATGGTGGGATTCCAGTTCTTGCTGCGTACGAAAAACCTAAATCGTGAAGTGTCTGTTCTTGAGTAGGACTTTCTAAGGTTAGTGCAAGAAGTAACCCTATCAAAAGTAGGGGCAGCATCATAAGTGGGCATAAGCGCTGGATAAATAGAGCCCGTAAAGAACTGGGTGCCTGCATCGTCGTGCCACACATCATGTATTGCCAGTAGTGGCGTTGCAGCAGCAGTGACCGGCATGACACATTTATAAATGCCCGGGCTGACATATGCCCCTGTGACGTTAAGGTCTGCGTTGGCAACAACTCCGCCGCCGGGCGGAAGCTCAAGCCGCGAACCGGTCGGAGCAGCCGCGGAACTTGAATAAAATGAAACATAAATAGGGTTCGCGCCAATTGAAGGAATGTTGACAAGGCGGCCGCGAATATAATTATAAAAGTAGAGAGTGTTTAAGTTGTCGACAGCCGGGGCGAGGGAGCTAGAGTAATAAAAATTTTCTCTGTTATCCTCTATTCGAGAATCCCAGCGCGCTTCTAGAACGGGGCGCTTATAAAAGTATTCACTTGATCGAGAAAAGAACTTCTTGGTGTAATAAGACTGGGTAGCACCTTGGGGATTGTGAATAGACACGGCAGTATTTACAGGTGGCGCTGCAGAACTAGAAAAATAGCCTTCCTGGCTAGCCGTTAAGTGGATTCCAAATCCACAGTTTTTTATAACGCCGATTCCTGCCGGCGTATCAAGGTATTTAACCCACTCTTCTACAACATGGCTAACGTCGAGTTCGAGGTTTTCATATCCAAGCGGAAAAGCCACATTATAATTGGAAGCAGTCAGATAGTCGCCACCAATAGTAGTCCAGGGCGTACCACTTGAAGCGTTAATCCAATTCGCAGATCCAATATCTTGGTATTCATCCATGTCTAGTCCGCTGCCTTCGGTCCAAGATCGTGACACCGGAACTACCATTAGATTAAAATCTTGAGGGAGAGTGAAGGGAGTCGCGGCATTCTGCATCTTAAGATAAAAAGAAACGCTTCCCGACGCTGGTATCTTGCCGGCCGTTCGTTCTGTTTCGATGGTTCGGACCGGAAACTGAACTAACATTCGTGACAACTCTTGCGTTTGTCCTGCAGCAGAGCCAGAAGATTGTCCATAGATAGAGAACACCTCCAGCGAATCCGCATAGCCCATATTGGAGCCAGTACCTCTCATGGTGAGCCCTGCTTCAAAAGCGCTTACTATAGTAGTGTCAGCGCTGGCTGTGTAACGAGCGATTGCCATTATTTCACAGTCCCTTGAATATCCACGTTGGGAAATTTAAGCTCAAATACCATAGTTTCGGCAGCCATAATTCGACTTCCGTTGGCGGACAGGTTGCTCTGGAAATCATAGTTACTCTCAGAATAGTTTCCGCCCTGCTTCTCAACGATCTGGACGTCATAGACATCCAGGATTCCGGGTACTTTCATTAGCTCTCTGTACACATCAGTTATTAGAATGGACTCTCCGATGTCGAAAGGAAGTGATGAATAGTATGCAGATAGTTGGCTATTCGCGCGACTGATCACAGTATAGCGGTTTGCGTTGGACTCTAGAGTTACTTGATACTTTATCCCAAAGTTCACAATTTCAGCATCTAGAATATCAACCGTATCGTTGATCATCTTATACTGCATAATCCAGTTTTTAATATTGTTCTTTAATGTTGAGTTCGCAGCAACTAATTTGCCGCTAGTATTTGTAGACATAACATACATATTGAGATTTCTCTTGAACTCGTCAAAGTCTCTAACGATGGCTGCGCGATGGATAGCACCAAATTTTCCAGGCATGCCATATACTATTGCCTGATAATCCTGAGCCGTCACAGCCCGGTTTTGTGTAGCAAAGTATGCTTGTGTGCGTTTTTTGATTTCCTCAGAGGAGGGGAGACTCACATTTCCAACAAATGGGACCTCATTGGTTACTTCCATTGAAGACATCGTTGTGGAACGAATCGAGGAAACTAGCGCCCCCTCGTTGGCAAACTTAAAAGTAGGTGAGGTTACTCGCGTAATACTGTTAACTGCCGCGTTAGCATCGCGCGTAGTGTTCACCCGGTAAGTAATTCTTAAACGAGTGTTTGATGGCGCAATACCAAACTTGTCAGTGCTGATGAGCTGAGTGGGATCGAAGTCTAACTCTGTGATGTAGTTGCGACCATTCAAATCTAGCATCAAATGTGTGGGGTCCATAACAGGGTCACTCAGCAACTCAGAGTCAGAACCATAACCAAACTGGAGGTATGATTGAGTACTTGTTTGCTCCAGAACAAATCGGCGCGCCACAGGAACGGCTTTCAGGATACTTGGTACCGACGAGCGGTTTGCATCTGAATTGCGTACCGCTTTATAAATAATGTTCTGCGAAAGATTATCTACTTGATAATACTCGTGGCCTTCTGTGTCCACCACCGAGAGGATCTCGGTCACATTCGGATTGTTCAGTGGAATTTGTAGAAATCTCTGGAAGTCTGATACTGTTGATTCCTGGATTTGTGTCTGTCCGGAAATAGCACGGCCGAGGGCACGAATAATATAGGTAGTTGCGGCGCCCGTATTAGCGTCTGCAGTGCCTACCACCACTTGATTAGAGATAGCGCCAAAATTCACATCTTCCATAAGAGTATAGCTGCCGCCGCCTGTAGAACTACAAGTACTCCCGGCGCGAAGGACAGGAGCATAATTAAGATCGGGTCCCCCACCTGAACCAGCAGCCGGAACACTTATATAGAAGGTAAGAGTGCCAAAAGAGGCGGGACTGGCAGGCAAGCGGAAGCCAAACTGGCGGGCATGTCGAACGACATTGCTATATTCGATCGCTGAATCAAGGAAGCTCTCGTTTGCTTGATAGTCCGTATAGAAGGAGAGGATATCTCCAACATAGGAAACGGTGTCCAGCATCAAAGACCCGAAGGAGGCCTCGGAGAAGTCCTTGTATGTATCGGGGTAATACTGTTTCGCGTAATTTAAAAGATCATTCCTGATCGAAGAGAAATCGCGACTGGTGTAATCTATTGCTGGTAGTTTCTTTGCCATTGCGTAAAGGTCCGTTATTAATTAGTTATCAAAATCAATTTGAATCGATGTAGAAGTCCCTAAAGGAATAATTGTAAAATGTATTTGTATATTTAGCTGGTGCGGGAACAGATCAGGATTGTTTTCGGGTGCCGTAAAATCAATCTTGTTAAGCTGAATAAAATCCATATATGTTTTTGTCTGAGTTAAAATACGATTGTTTATCTCCGTGTGAAGATCTGATCCGGGCATCTCAAACAGATACCTTTTAAGTCCCACTCCAAAATCTGGGTTCATTATTCTCTCGCCCGGAACGGTAAGCAGAAGCATCTTAAAGTTTTGCTTCACCAGTTCTACATAACTGGTAATCATTCCATATGGTCCGTAGGTATCATCAAGGCGTAAAGGTAGGCGGGGGGCTAAGGCAGATGGCATAGTATTTTTTCCTCTCTATAATTAACACTCACTTGAACTTTCTCCATCAGAAACATTTTGAGTTCCAGCTTCATCGTCCGGAGTCAAAGCGTCTTCCAGCTCATTCTTGAGGAGCATTAACAGAAGATAGACGACTCCAAAGGGGCCCGGGGGCAACATAAGGAGCCCCAAGAAGGTGCCGGTAAAATCTACTCCCTTAATGGTAATCTTGGGGAAGAAGTTATCCTTGACTGCATCTGGTACATTGTTTCTAGGGTCGCGGGGGTCCTTGTCGCCTTGCACATATTTGAGTCCTTCCCATCCGGGGCGCACAACGACTTCTTCTCCCGAACCAAAAGGATATTCGCCGACCAGTTCTGGGAGTCCGGGCGCAGATCCAACAATCGCCGGCGGGTTGCCGATAAGTACGGCGCCAGGTTCTCCAAGGGCGCCCTCTCCCAGGAAGTTGGCAGAATCCCACGATAGTGGCGGTGGGAAAGTTTCATCACCAGCCACAGGAGTGGTTGAGAGTACATATCCCTGTTGAGAGGCCTTCATTGCAATTTGAAGCATGCAGAACAACAGTTTCATGACGCCTTCGCCGGAGATGGCGGGGGCGATGGCTTCTTCGGTGTTCTCTGGGTCGTCTTCTGTGGGGGCTGGAGTATCACTACGCAGCGCTTTTATGGGAGGTGCGGCGTCAATAGCTTTTGCAGCGTTGGAGAAGGCGGCGCCTGTTACATTACGTATTATCTTGGAAATTGCAACGTGGGGATCTAGCAACTCTGAGAGTCCCTTCAAAATGTTAATCGGAGTTTCGATAAGCATCTTCAAGATGAAATCAATTGCCGACTGGTTAAGTCCTGCAAATGGATCGTCTGAGTTTTGACGGTTTGCTGCTTGAGCCTGGGGGCTAAGTGCAGTGGGGGCGGTAACGGCGTTTTCGTTTAATACAGAGTCCACAAAGATTTGGATGCATCTTTGCTTTGGTCCTCCGAGGAGGTGTTGCATTTTGGGGAAGAAGCTGGTTGTTAAATAGAAGTTGTGAATAATAGGAACCATGGTAATCAAAGTTCGATTAAATGCTTTGTCGAAATAGTTTTGAAATACTGGGTCTGCGATGATTAATTCTAGTTCGCTAGCGGAAACCGTTTCGTTGTACGCTTGCAGCTGCGTTTTGAGAATAGGAATCTCAGCTTGAATATAGCCTTTGCGCGAGGTGGGGTTCTCGCGACTTACTGGTATATCGCCAAGAACATAACGCAGCGCGGTGTCAGCGGTGCTGACGCCGGTGCCCGGTCCCAACGGGAGACTGCTGTTTAGTTGGTCTACAACCACTCGGCGAAGATATAGCCCGTCCCCTAGGTCACATTTGTGCCTATTGTCTAAGCTGCCCACAGCAGGGCTGGACGAGTTTCTATAAAAGAGGTCGTCGTGGCCTTCGTCCAGTGTAGGCAGATAGTAAACAATTTGATGTCTTATAGCGAGCCCGGAGAATGACAGAGATAGTTCCTCTGCTGCGCCGGCGGCGTTGAGGCGCACGGTCGGGTTATATAATACCATCTTAAACAAATCCAACTCGAGCCCATAAGAGGTTCCGGTAGTATGTTTAAAGATGTCTGGTACCGGGGTATCGTCGTTAGATGTCACCGACGTCCAGACCACTTGACGTTCTAAAACAAACTTTCCATACTCTAAATTTTTGCGCCTGTTGAGTCCCTCAGTGGTGCTCGGGGAAAAATAGGACCTTGCACGATCCCTTCCTTCGAGGCGGGTGGGATGAACGGCAGACATCATTTTATATGACCGGTTCCGATCAGGGGCGCTGGGGTTTTGGCGTACGCTGCGATAGACCAGCCGGGATCCCGGGGTGGCAGTCACTCCACCATCAGTTGCTCCAAAGAAGCTGGGTTGCACAGTGAGAACATCCTCCACAAAGGATCGATCGAAGCTCTTAGGATTGGTCAGCTCAGAGGATCTTTTCACTGCGTTAGACACCGGAAGTCGAGAATTAAAAATACGATTTCCCGTCATGTATTCTATGATAGCCGGGAAGTCAGTGCCGTCGAAGATCTTGTCCTCTTTAAAGACAATCTCATTGTAAGTATTCGCAAGACCGCCGATCTCAAGCGAAGTCTTTCGTTTGATTTTTTTATTAAAATATTTTACCATCGCCTCACTAACGAGAGGCTGGGACTGCAACAATGTTTCCATTTGCTGACGGATTGTGACGGACATAAACTCTTTCACAACCGGAACCGTGAAGAAATCATCAATTTCATAGGCCGCAAAAACGAAAATGTTTTTTATAATAAACTGAGCAATGTGGATCTGAATCAATAGCAAGAAGAGACCATACCGTATGACATCACGAATCTTAGAGCCCATGGGATTTATACCCTCATCTTCATCATAACAGAGCGCATCCAGCATTTCATCATTTATTTCTTTTAGAATACCATCGATGTCTAACAAATCAGCCACATTCTCAGGAATACAGTTTTCGTTGTTATTAAAGAAATTAAGCGAATCTAGTCGTGTCTCATCGAAAACGCCGTTAGCCTGGATATATTCAAAGGTAGATTCCACAAGTCCAGCATATGCCATGGGGAAAAGGATTGTGTCTGCCTCTTTGTAGGCGCGAGCCTTGAGGGTCGGGTTGTTCTCTAGTTTATCTTGACTCTGATTAAATTCAATATTGCCCAACAAGTTGTCCACAAACAAGCCAACATAAGGATTCGCGTTGCGGGAATCGGAAGCGTCCACCGGTGAGTTCATTAAGTTGAAGTTTATTGCCTCCGATCCTGTAGGCATCAGTTTAGATTTCAGTGCAACATCTACAAAACTTCTGTTATCTGATGCCACAGTAGAGTATGATGGGAATTTAATAGTAAGCGCGTCGACCTCCGCTTCATTGGGACTAGCTAGCATAGTCGACACAATCGAATAAACCGGCGAAAGAGCGTATGTCTTTGCGCTGGGTCGTGTGTCAGGCACCCATGTAGTGGCTAACTTTGTGGGGAAAGCGAAGGTCATCTGGAGTGGACTATATTCACTATAGTCTGCGCTCGCTGCAGCCCCGGGGTTTGAAGAATAGAACTGGCCAGCTGTTACTATTTTTGCTAAGGGGACTGCAGAATCAGCAGTATAAGATGGTCTAGGAGGCAGATACTCCTGGAACTTATCTACGAAGCCGGATGGGAAGACATAGGACGCAGCAATCGAAGAAATGCCGCCAGGGCGATCGAGAGACCCAGCGATGTTGGCCATCGTATTTTCAATATCTTCTAAGGCTGCAGCGAACTCGCCGTTACTCAAAAGTTCGTTCATCACATCGACGACGACTTCGACGACTGTTGCAACCTGAGCTGCCTCCACGCCGAGGATCTCCCCAATATCACAATTTTCTTCAAGATCGTCTATGAGAGTGCCCATGTCAGCGAAAACATCCTGCATCTTACTTAGAATATCCCTTCCTACCTTATCCATTCCTTCACCGGCAGACCCTGTTATCTCTGCCGCTTCCAGAGTTTCAGCCATGAGTTTTGTTTGTTCATTGGCACTAATGTCGGGCTCTTTAAGGATCTGCAGAGCAGACCCCACAGAATTAACAAACTCGTCTTCAACCACATAGGTAATTGTGTTAAACATTTGAGGGAGTGTGTCACTTACAAGAGGGTTGGCAATAAAATCATCACGCAGAGGACACTCTAGATTTACCGAAGGCATATCCATTTGAAGTCCATTTTCTGCAATGTCCAAAAGCTTCTCTGTGATACTATCCGGAGCCGCTTCTTCAAGCAAACAAATGTTGTCCATATTAGCCTGATAGATTTCTGTGGCAATCTTATTGCAGAACTCCGTCATGTCTACAAACCGTGATAGATTGGCAAAGAAGCCCATTAGCGCTCCATAAGTATTAAGGGCTGCCCTGATCTGCAAATCATGATAGGAGAGATTAAATTCTAGGATCTTTGTGACCGTCTCGTAAGTCACCTCACTTCGATTGGTGAACAAAAAACAAATTTCCATAGAACTAAGAATAGCTGACAGATCCCGTAGGTATTTCATTATCTGATCAAATGTAAGCCCGTCGTTGCCCAACATTTGATCGAGAGCGGACTGGTTGGAAATATTAGGAAGCGATGGTAACAGATTATCAGTAACGAGGTGGCTGAGATCAGTAGCCCCATAGTCTTCTGCGCGTGGGTTATTTAACTTACATAGTTCACTAAGCAACTTGGCTAATGCCTTCACCACCTCTAGAACTCCCTGCATTAGAGTGTCAACAAGAATTTTCTGTATCTGTGGCCATAGCTCGCCATCAACCGTAAATACTTTAGGCAGCTCAATTTTGGGGATCGTTATGGAAGACTTGGGTGGCGGCGGTTTATTGTAAAGTTCTTGCCCTACTTGGGACCCTACCGTGCTGATGGCGTTACCAACAGCTTGAGTAAGCCGCGAGAAGGCCGGTGCAAGACCAAAAGTAAGACAAATCATTGCTTCCTTTGCTAGTTCGTCTATGCCAACCTGTCGGAGCACAATGCCTAATTTAGAATTAGCCTTTACGCCCGGGAGGTTACCCTTTAAAATGCTATCAATTCCCTTGGTGATATTCTTTCCTGTTTTAAGAGCTTTAACTTTATTTGCTTCCATAGCTTTCTTATAAACTTCAGGGTTGTCGCGGACCTGTTTCCTATAGGCTTGAATTTCCTCTGGAGTTAATGCTAACTTAAAGCCCTTTTCTAAATTCTTAACATCTCCTAGGTCAATGATCCCGGCTTTGGCTGCCTCGCGCAAAAAGATGTTGTCTGTTGCTGCACCGGGTTGGGGCAAATCATCAAAAACAAAATTAGAGTCCAGTCCGAATTCTCCGTCGGGGGTGCTCTGCAAGAAGTCTAAGAACGAAACGTTTATGTCGTCTGCTCGATCAAAAACGCTTAGAAGGGAAACCAGTTGTTCATAATTTTTAAGGGTCGACAGCACAAAAGGATCATTAAGTTCGGCATTGTATAAAATATTAGTCATATAGCCTGTTTTCAATACTTGCTGCTCAATCGATATCTCATTCACCATATAGGTAATTCCAGAGATTGCTAGCTTCTTTGGTGTGTGTCCCTTGCGCTTACCAAAGGATATCTGTAATATATCAGCATCGGTGAAGTCGCTAAACCTGGCTGTTGATGTCATTTGCCCGGGCTGATAGACATTTGTAATCTCTTTCACCAAGTTCTCTACCACAACACCATTTAAAACAGCCATCATGCCTGAATTGGCGGAATTAAAATCTAGGTTTATGGGGAGCGACCCCTCCCATCCATTCATCTGCTGCTGGAATGTATTCATTCCATCATTAACCAGATTATTGTTTTCCATCAGTGATCCGATGATTAACGTCGTCTTGTTGGAAGAAGGTAGGATTTCCTCATCTTCGTTAAACAGTTGCATTGCCCTACCAATTGAGGGCAACGCGTCGAGTGTCTCAAGCATCTCTCGAAATTCAACAGGAGAGTGTGTCAAGAAAGATTCCACCTCGTCGTCGCCAGGAATATTTAGTTTACGCACCTTGTTATAAATGTCATAGGCGGGTGTTACCACCTCTTTAAGCGTCTCCACTTCGGATTTAATGAGCTGTAACTCAAAGGCGGTCACAGCTGCAATGACTATATTTTTAGAGTCGCGAATTGAAGGGTTATGTGGGACATAATATTTGGCCGTGATACGCTCACCGAAGGCCGGGGATTCCATATTCTGACGGAATCTATGATAGAAGCCGTCGTGACTAGGGTTAGATCCTTGCGAGGCTTTTCCTCTTATATCCACCCTGTATTGCACATAGAATTCCGGAAAATAGTGAAGTATAAAACGGTTCATTGCTCTTCCTCGGATGCGCGGGAGCGCTCCAACAAAGTCCGCTGTATCTTCAAACTTATCGAAGGTAAGAGTTACCTTGTGGCGGCCGGGCTGCTCGGTAATATAAAACGGAATGTTCAGCTTTTCGCTGCGGTATCCCGATTCATTGGCGGCGTGGTCGTCTAAAAAATATTCTGGCTGTGGCATTTTAATTGTTGTGGTTATAAGGGCTTAGTATGTTGAGGGGCACGCCAGTGTCTTCATGAAGTGTTTCGGCGCCCGTTGACTCTAGAAACACCATTGAGAGTCTATTAAGGGCCTGCTGGTGTGTCATATTGCCAACATCTACATTTGTGATATTGTTAATAAGGGCGTTTATCCCAGTTGGGATTGAATCTACAAAATCGGGAACGCCCTTGTTTCCAAAAAACGTCTCAAAGTGGGAGTGGGTCATCAGTGCATTTCTGATCTTACGACTTTCTGAGATGTATGTACTTTGTGTTGAGAGAATCTCCCCCATACTACGAAGCATAATAGTTAACAAGTCTTTCAAGTTTTGTCCGCGCACCATAGGTTGCAGTGACTTTTCATCTTCCATTGCAATAATATCAATTCCGTACTGTCCTTTTAGCTCATCTTTAAGGGTGGATCCTTGAGAATTATATGAATCAGTTTTCGTGATGAATTTTATGTTTTCGCGGGCGATGATCCTTACTGTGTCGGCTTTGGCGGCGATGCAGGAACGAGGCTCAAGCATGCTGGTGTTTCCCACTTTGCCGGCAGGGAGTCGGAAGTACCCATCAACATCAGCTTTCTGGGAGATATATATGCGCGCAGCATCAATAGTAAAATCATTATCCACAGTTATGGGGCGCCCAGATCTTTTTGTTTTGCTCGTGGCATACCATGCTTTGCGCCCGGCGACGATATCAATAGAAGCACAGTGGGTGCCGGCGCCTCCGGATTCTCCGCCGAAGCCACTATTCTCAAAGCCCGGGCGATCTAGACCGAAAGTTATCCATGCGTTTCCATAGTGTAGTACTTCTTCATAACTTTGTCTATTAAAGCCCGGAGTGTCGATGTTTGGTCTTGTGCGTCCGCTATAGCCCAGGTATTGGGCTTGCTCTTCAGGTGTTAGCTTATTATACCATGCGCGCGTTGCCGCATCCATTGCCTTTAAATTCGTAACCTTTGATGTTTTTTGTGGTGCTGGTCTGATGCCACCTGTTTCGCTACCCATTATAGTATTCCTTTCGTTGTCATCATATCTCTATTATATTATATAGTTCTGAGCCTTTTTGTTTAGCTAATTTCATCTTTTTGGTCACGGATACGCGGGCTCGTCGACGACTTCTTCATATCCTTGCGCGGATTCGTTCTCCGGGGCTGATGTGGAGCTAATGCCTTGTCCGTCGGAGGCTGCGCGTCCTGGGTCGGTCCATCCTGTATCGGCGCCTATTTTGCTCTCTAGTCCGGCGGCTACATTCATACGGGCTCGAGTTTGTGAATCACGACCGGCTCCGAGGTCGGCGCAAGCGTGACACCTTTCAAATTCAACAGCGAGTATGCGGGCCCATTCAACCGCGGTTTGCGGGTGGTACTTCACGCGCTTTTGTTCAAGAAGGACGGACAGAAATTCAAACTGTTTCTCTTCAGTGGTAATAGCTTTAAAAAGCTCCCCCTCGGCAGTCCGGTTTTCTTTGTCCAATACGTTTATATTAAAATGTTGGGCAAATTTATCGCCGCCGAAGCCGGCGCCACAGACATTCATCTGCCAGTATCCAAAAGAACACCACGCTCGCCCATTAACTTCAATTCCGCGGTCGCCTGTTCCTGCTGCGCGGGGGTCGCCGGTGATATTCTCAACGAAGCCCGATTCATTATTAGCATTAGCAGTAAGACCTATTAAAAATTCCCTAGAATAATCTTTAAACCAAATGCTAGCACGCAATCTATTATAAAACTCGGTGGCGCCGAGCGCCGCGGCTTTGGGCACTGTTGTATGAGTTTCGACGCGTTGGTAGCCCTCGATCGCCGGCGTCGCCTTAAACTTAAAAGGCAAGCCAGTCGCCTTCGTTGATGGGAAAGCTAACGGAATGTGTCCCTCCAAAGACACAATCGTGGGCTCGATTAAGTTCTGTAAATCGCGATATTCCACCCTCACAAGATCTCCGGGGCTGAGCGGGGACGATTTCTGCAGCGCGGCGGTGGGGAACATATTAGGATAGAACCAAAGCACCGCATCTGTTTGCGACATCGGCGTTGGGGATGGTTCCATTTCGGGGATGTATACCTTGTAGGCAGTGCGCAAGCCGGTAGTCGAGTCGGACGGGGACTGTGCATAGTCGGTCAAGAGTGACGGTTTGTCAGCTTGGTCGACCTGATAAGTATCAATCGCTGCCATTACAATCCCATAAAACCCAGTAACAGATTCGAGGGTGTCACGCCCATAAGTTTTCATAAGCGCAGCGTTTATAAAATCCCTGGAACTGTCGCGGCGGGGATCTCCGGAATTGGTAGCTAGCGTATCTTTAAAATAATTAAGAGCGCCCCACACCAGGTCGGATATATCGAACATTCCAGACATTATTCTTGTTCCTCCTTGTTCAAAAGATCAAACACTTGATCCTTGTCATCTTGAGATAGCCCAAATTGGGATGTCTTTTGTTTCTGGAGGAGTCCGGCGAGCTTAACAAGCTGCTCGTTGGAGCGCTGTAGGTTTTCAACATACTTAGCAGCAATAGGTCCCAACTCTTTGCGGGCAGAGTCCGAGAGCTTCATATCATTAATGGCATCCATCAGAAGGGACTTTGCCATGGCGCGGTCTTCTCTGATGTTCGTGGTGGTCTCTTCTATATAAGCGTCTACGCTTAAATCTCGCCGCTTTCCCATTTGTCCTTAAACCCCTTATATCGTTTTCTTAACTTATTCAAGTTATTAACCACCTGCTTAGTGTTAAGACCCGTGATCTCCCTCAGGTATAAATAAATAGCTTTTTTATTAAAAATTTCTATAGTATCCGCCGAATCAAGGAGAATTCGCACGGCCATTAATACCTTCTTTTCGTTTTCCTTGAGCATAAACGAATCCCAAGTATCAATCTCGGCTCCTAGCGAAGACCAAAACTCAGCCTCCGTGCGTTTCTCTTCATAGGTGGGTTCTTGCGATATTAAATTTTCCTCTAGCTCATTGAGCATATCTTCGAGGAAGACTTCGGTTCGATTTCGCTTCTGCGTTCTCTTAACTTTGTGAATAAACCAGTTCTTGGTAACGACTGAAAAATATGAGAACGCTTTACTTCCCTTGTTGGGATCATATTTATTTAAAATGGTGGTAAGCCAAATTTTACAGTCTTCTTTTAGATAATCAATATTGGGAAGTGTTGTAAATCGATAGGTATATATAATCTTGTCTACCATCTGATCAAAGGCAGGCTGGATAAACTCTATGTACAATTTTGTGCGCAACCCGATATCGCTGGTATTGGCGTATTTTACAATCGCATCCTCGTGAATCTTGGTAAAATAATGGTTCTTTGTTCTTGCTCTACGCTTCTTCTTCGGCTTCGGCTTCTCTTGCATTTAACTCACCCTCCAATTCTTGGTCGAGCGAATGTTCGAATACGCTCCTAAAAAGTTCGATTTCCTCGGACATTTCACGCAGGCGTGTAATAAGCTCCTGGATCATGGGTTCTCCATGATACGCATCCATACTATACATTCCCTTAACAAAAATTTGAAATGCTTTAACGGTAAGGTAGAGATCCCCGATCGATTCGGACACAAACATAAATTTTCTCAAGAGCCCGACGATATACCACATTAACAGTAGATTAGCTAATACGGATGCAGCGATAATGAGATATAAGGTCATTTTATATTCTTGAGATCTTGTTTCTGCTCGTGCAATTCTGTGCGCGAGGTTTCAATAAACTCTTCTGTTATGTCCCCCACTTTTTTATGGCGCGCTTGCTTTTTACCTGAACTAGTAAAGGTAGTCAAAAGCTTCTTTAGGGACCCTTCTTTTAGACAGCTAGGACAATTCTCCATCACCTCATCAGATAGATGAAAAATGGTGAGCGAGGAACTGCACTGAGTACACTCGTATTGATAGCGAGGCAAACTATTCCGACGAAGCTAGTGCGGATGCTAGCTCCTCATCTAGCTGGAATGTGGGAGGATTAGTAACGGTTAATTCGGACTGACTTGTATCCTCGGGGTCTACTTGAAAATTCATATCCAGCAATACTGGAACGATATCGGATTGTTCCATAAGGGACTTTTGGAGTGCCATCATAATGGCCGCTAGCGCTTGGTTTCCTAATTTCATAGCTACGGTCTTCCTTTACCTTCTAGAAAATTTAACCGACGGTCGATATCGGTCAAATGACCCTCTAGTTCTCTCGCTTGGACCTGAAGATGTTCTCGTAGGGCCCGGTCGATCATATCAGCTACATGGTCTACCTGAAGTCCGGGAGTCACCGGAGTTCCTATTTTTGTCGTTTTGGTTGTTGTTTTTTTTGGCATTTTTATTTTATATCCTTTCCTAAAAATTCGTCGCCAGAACATATTGTTCTTCTTTCTTTCTCTATTATACTTACCATTTAAAGTTTTTTTTATAAAATTCTACTATATTCGACACTTCGGCGTCAAATGTTCGCTGGGGGGACCATCCTAAGTCCCGAAGTTTTGAATCATCCAGAGCATAACGAACATCTTGTCCGGCTCTCTTGTGTTCTAAGTTTGTGTAAGGAGTGTAGTCTCGGTCATCTCCAAAATAGGACTGGACAATCTTCCGGACGGTTTCTTTGTTCTTCTGTTCAAAGCCGCCCGCAACATTATACACTTCATTAGTTTTTCCGCTTTCAATAATAGTGGTCACAGCTGTTGCTGTATCGGCAGAGTGTAGCCAATTGCGTATTGGTTCGCCAGCATCATGTAGGCGGATTTTTCTACCACGTTGCAAAAGCTTCACAGTAACCGGCATGAGCTTTTCGGGATATTGCCCAATCCCATAATTATTGGTGGGGCGCAGGATAAGATACTCAAGATCGTAGGTCCTCGCCCACGCCATTATAAGCATGTCTGCTGCGGCTTTGGATGCAGAGTATGGGTTGCTCGGTCTAAGTGCGTCAGATTCCGTGTGGGCGCCCTCTGTGATGTCTCCATACACCTCGTCTGTACTAAAGTGGAAGAAGACTGGGCGCTGGGTCACATTGTCCTGTTTTTGACGCACCAGATCTAACAGATTTTTAACTCCAAGGATATTAGACTGTATGAAGTCGGCGCTATCCACGATGCTATTCCCGACATGGCTCTCGGCCGCGATGTTTATTACATAATCGCAATCAGGAAGATATTTTAGTTCTGCGATGTCCTCCTTGACGAAAGTAAAATTGTCATATTTTTTGAACTCTGCAATATTTTCGGTGTTGGCAGCATAGGTGCATTTGTCCACGCCATACACTTGCCAGCCTTTTTCTAAGCAAGCTCTTGTGACATAAGAGCCGATGAGCCCCAAGCACCCTGTAATCGTTACTAGTTTCATCTAATCACCCTTTTCTATTCTGTGACTGTCTGTGTCAAGGTGTTGAGTTGAGAACTCAAACAACTCGGTGTCCTCTAAAGCAACTATCTGATGTCGGAGTCCACGATAAACATGAAAGTTGTCGCCGCGCCCTAGAATCAACTCTTGGGCCGTCGCGAGGTCATCATCATCGGAATATTTCACCAAGATCTTTCCAGATTGAATATAAAACACTTCATCTTTAAGCTTATGATAGTGCCAAGAACATCTCTTTCCTTTGACAAAATAGAGTAGTTTGCCACAGTACTCCTCGCAGTTAACTATCCACTTTTCGAATCCCCATCCTTTGGGGACAAATTTAATTGGAGGGGTGTCCATTAAGATTCATACCTCTTAATAAAATCTGTACAAATACCGGCACAATCGATGGTTTCATAGTTTGCTCTCTCCGGCATTACACATATAGAATGAGGAGTCAAGGACTTCCCGGGATATGTCCACAAAAAGCCTCTAGAAGTAAGCGTGACATCATCTTCCTGGTGCCAGAACACATGCGCGCCCAGGACATTTAGTCTTTCTAGCGCGGCGATGTTTTTGGCATGGCACCAAAGACCATTAGTGAGGAGAAAGTCCTCCCCAATTTCATAGCAAGGGCCATCATGGCCCAACATCCATACGGAGTTTATCAACCAGACGTCGACTTCAACATCATATCCTTTATTAACCGAGATATCAATATAGTCTGGCCTATTCTCCATCTCCGGATTTGGGCCGTTAGTATTGCCGCGGTGGGATATAAGTATCATTTTGTCTTTTCGCACCTCACCCATATCCACGCCGGGTGCCCCAGATCAAGATCGATATTTTCAGAAGATAGAGTATCTGTGACTTGACTTGTGATATTCACAAAACCAATATCCTTCAAATCATCAGCAATTTCTTGTTCGCTGCTCACCGTAACATCATGTAGAGAATTGGTGCCGTGTGCATCATAGGAATTATCAAAATAGGCGCTTTTATTCTGTACGTCCGTATTTGCGCCGAATCCCATTTGAAAGCTAAAGACTGCGCCTGGAGCCATCGTTCTCAAAATATCTGTTATAAGGGACCTTCTTATTTCATATACAGGTATATGTTGGAGCGATATTGTCGACATAACAAAATGATATTCGTTATTTCGGAGATCCGAGATGTCTGTCCCGTTATTGACATACCAAAAACTATTTTGGGCTTTGTATGTCTGTTTACAATATTCTATATTGCCGGGTGAGATATCGATCCCATCGATTCGGTCCCACTCACACAGCTTAAACATATTGGTAATATTCCTACCTTTTCCACATGCGAAATCGAGAGCTTTTTTAGACTTCCACTTTTTGGTATCTTTAAGATCGGATAAAAGAACATCCCAATATTTATCATTATTATTATGTTCTTGATGATTGCTAGTACCGGAAGCATATTGCTTTTTCTGCATTAAGGTATATTTGTTTTTTGAGGCTATCATCTTGTTTCCTCCAAAAAGTGTTTAAGGTCTTCGGGGGTTCCAATCCCCCACATCTTGTGAACATAAAATGGTACAAGGGTTTTCCCGTCAGCTAATAACTCATTATACACCGGTGCGATGTAAAACTCATTATTTACACGAACATTCTTGTTGATCATCTCTTTGGCATATTTAACAAAGTCTGATCCTCTACGATACCAATAGATCCCACAAGTAGCAATGTCTGAAATTGGTTTCTTCTCAACAACTTCTGTAATATACCCTCTAGAGTTTGTCCGAACAAAGGACCACTTAGGATGGACCGCATTGAAGGTAAAAACCATCGAGTCGACATCTGACAAGTTTTTTAATAAAGTAAAATTCTTTGATTCATATTCTACAATCTGATCTGAATTAGCTATTAACAGGTCTTCGTCATTATCAATGAATTCTTCGGCGAGCAGTGCGGTGCAGGCTGCTCCTTCTGTGAGCCTGTCCACGACGACATATTTAAAATTCCCATTTGTAATTCTGTCTAGTGTATCCAGGATCCCAGCATATTTTTCTATGTGTTCTCCTCTTACTAAAAAAATGTATTCGCAATCGAAATCTAAGTTTTCAACCACAGCCTGAATCATTGGCTTGCCTTTAACATCAATTAGTGGTTTTGGGAATGTGTAGCCCTCTTTGGCAAAGCGGCTTCCCTCACCCGCCATGGGAATTAAAATTTTCATCTATAAAGTCCTTTACTGTTTGAATTGTAACTTCTGTTGCGTCTTTTACTTCAAATATAACGCATTGTGTCTGTCTAGCTGCTTGCAACCCTTTCGGGGAATCTTCCACTATTATCGCATTTTCTGGCGCACAATTATACTGTTTTAAAATTTTTAAATACCCTTCGGGATTTGGTTTGGGATTCTCCACGTCTTGATTGGTCACCAAAGTATCTATCAGGGGCAGCACGCCAGTTCTCTCCAGCATCAAAGACGCGGTTTGTCTTATGCTATTGGTATAGCAGCAAACCACTACTCCTTCGCTTTTCAGCCATTTAATAAGTTCTATTTTCTCAGGACTTAAAACACATTGATTTTCAATAATTTTAATAGTATTACTTTGTTTCAGTTCATATACGGCAGCATGCGCATCCGGCTGCACAATTCCCATATCCGTAAGTTTTTGTAGTTTTACTCTTGTTGGAATACCGTTAAAGATCGAATAGTGGTCCTCTATAGATATCTCATAGTTACTCACTTCTTTGAGCGCCTGATTCAAGGCATCCCTATGCCAGTCACACGCATCGATGAGGACACCATCCATATCAAATATTATCATTTGTAACATTAACAAGTACCTCTGTCGGCTGGGTCTATTGCGTATTGTATAAATATTTCCTTTAATTCTTGAGGATATTGGTCGACTGTCCATTTCCCTTTAAAAATTGCTGTTGCGATTACTGGCCAGACTGATGAGTCCCAGTGGAATAACCCCCTTTTCTTCTCGTTTCCTTCAAAGCTATAGAAACAACTATAGTTTTTTGTTCTACAGTATTCTTGAGCAGACAATTCGAACTGCCAGATACTTTGGTCAGGGTTCGCCGAGACTATTTCCAGGAACGCTTTTACTTTCCAAATAGATGACTGTATTGCTATAATATAGTCAAAAGTAGCGTATATTTCTCGTAGCGCGGTACACTCTTTATGTGACAGATCTGAATGAGTATCCTTGGGGCTGCCGCCTTTTAGGAGTTTGATATAATCTATCTTTTCCTTTTCAGCTATATGGAGTATTTTTTTTACGGTGGTGGCGTTAATATCATCATATAAAATCATATCTTCATGTTGAAAAATACAATATTCTGTTTCTATTTTTTGAAGGCACGAAGTTAGCCTGTCCGTATAGGAATCTGTGTCGTCATATAAAATGATCTCATATTTTTCTGGAATATGCTGGCTTGGCGGAACATCAATACTATCAACAAACAAATAGTATTTCGCAAAGGATAAATTTATATGTTGTTCAGCACGATCAAAGAAGGGTTCCCACAAGTCTGAATATGTCGAGTGGCTATACATTACAAAAGAGACATTATTCATATTCTGTTTCCAACGATTCTCTGGCTTCCCAGAGTCCATTTTTTTGTAGCCACCATTTATATAATAATACGGCATTTGAAATATTTTGAATTCCGTAACGTGGTGCCACAAACTCGCTGAACTCACTACCGATTATCATATACTCGCTGATGTCCTCATATATTGTTTTAAATTTTGTCATGTTCTGATCGGATGAATAGAACCACATGTCTGCAGGGCCCTGGTCGAACATTTCCCAATGGGCCATATAAAATTTATTCATGTCGTTGTTGGGGTTAAAATTGATACACTGTACGGGGTAGGGATTATGTTTTCCGGGGCCGGAGGTATTTCGGTTGATCCTGCCCAAATCAAACCTTGATTTAATCACTACATCATATTTCTTATCTGTTGCGTAACAAAGCTTAAAGACTTCCTGGATGGAATAAAAATGAGAATAAATGGTGCTAGGTTTTCTAGGTGGGCTATGTAACTGGTCTAGACCGTTTCTGATCACTAGACCCTCAAAATCTATTTGTTCTTCATATTTGGCTGTTGTTGGTTTGTAGAGATCATCGATTCTGCCCGACAAGGCTGGTTGCCAGCTATGTATGAATACGTCTGTATCGGAGACATCTAAAATGTGTTTTTTGATATACTCATATCCATCTGTTCCTTTAGAAGTAGAGTCGTGGAGGGAGTCGAAGTATCCGTGCAAACAAAGTGCTACTTTCAATTTCTTACCTCCACATTTTTAAACAATTCGAATTCTGTCAAATCACGGTAAGGGGGATCCTCTGGTATGTCCGGCATATGTTCTGGGTAATTTTGCATCAGTGTTAGTCCTCTCGCAGCTTGTTCCGGGGTCATATACATATTCCACCCTTCCTCATCAATATTATCCTGATGGTATTTTATTCCAGCTGTACGTCCTTCATATCGGCTAGCCTTGAGCCAGTCTACTGCCTCGGGGTCTTCAAGAAGAATCATACCTCCTTTACCAATTTTAAGATGCTTCTTAATATGAAAAGACAAACACATAAAAGATCCAGGTATGTACATCCCGGACGTCAATCGTTTTGCGGCGTCATAAATTGGAAACGGTTTAAGCTGATATATTCCCTCCCACGGAATGTCTTCGAACACCAGCGTGCCGCCGGCTTGCCGTATGGATTGAGGGGGTGATAGATAGGTTCGTTTTGGAATGGTGACCTCTTGTCCTTTAACCTTATTCCATTTGCAGGACAGAAACAGAGCATTAGTACAACTGTTGACCGATACAGCATAAGGGGACCCTGTATAATGGGCGATCTCTTCTTCAAACATCTTTACAATTTTATAGGGACTATGAAGCATTATTTTTCTTACTTTCATAAAACAAAATGTGTTCCCCGACCATAAATTCCTTATTGAAATATTTTTCTAAATACTGTAATAAATCTTTGGTCTTTTCAGGACCAAGATATCCAGGATGGATTTCCATTACTAAGAAATTAATTTTGGACAGATCCTGGTCTATGAGAAAATCATATTCTGCGCCTTCGCAATCTATTTTGAGGTAATCAATATAATCAATGTTATATCTTTCATATACCCCTGGTAGCGAGATAGTTTTCACCAATTCAGATCCCATATTTTCTGTCTTTTCGGATAAGTAACAGGATGAATCTCCAGATAATTGGGTTTCATTCATGTAAACTGTGATCTCTTGACCGGTGGTCGACCATGCCGCGGCATGGTCTATTGTTACATTATTATATGAAGATAAGTTTTTTACGGCGGCTTTATAGGTCTCAGTTACCGCTTCTATAGAATAAATATTAGAAAAAAATGGGCTCGCGTACGCTGCAAAGGTTCCAACATTGGCTCCTATATCAACGCACTGCATGGGCTGGCGCCGAAAATGTAGTAGGTTTATAAAGTTTGGGGGTAGGTTATAGCCTGGGATTTTATAACAATGATTACACTCTTTAGTTTCCGCCTCCCACCAAAGTTTCTGGCCGTTAGCGTCTTCTAAATCACTAAAATTTAATTTTTTCATTTGCTTTCTTCCTGCTCTAAAATATAATACTTTTTAACAAACCCGCATGATTCAAACAATGCTACACTTGCGTGGTTCTCCATCTTGATTTTGGCTATAGCCATGGGACAGATTTTCATCAATTCGTTTATCATGAATTTGCCGGCTCCCTTTTTCTGATGGTCGGGGTGAGTGGCCACACGAATATCATTCTCAATAACGCCCACGTATCCCACGGGAACACCGTCTTCTATACAAATATAATACAAATGACCGTGATTTTTAATATGTTTCTCATGAACTTCCGCAGTTATATAAGCCTGCTGGATAAATCCTTCTCGAACTCCATCCATATTTCGTAGGGTTCGGATAAACTCCCAATATTTGGGGCCATTACTGACTAGCTCCATACGTCGACCTGCCTTTGGAATGGGCTCTTCGAATCGAGCCAATAGCCGGTGAGGTATCCTCGGGTGTGTTTCCACCCCTCAAGTCCCAGAAGCGGGTTGAGGCAGCTCCCGATGTCTAAGAAGGTGTTATTGGGGTTGCTCTTAAAGCCTTCATATATTACATAATTGCTTAAACTGGCGGCCGAACACAAGATGATGTGGTCGTTAATGTTCTCTTGATCAATATACTCTTTAACCTCTTCCGTTGTATCATAGCTATCAATCATACAGTTAGATCCAACTAAAAAGGCTTTCTTGATATCGAAAGGTAACAGGCTTAGATCAGCCATTTTATTAACCACGTATAGAATTGGGCGATCGGCTATGACTGGGATTAATTCTTCTACAAAGCGTGAGTAGTTAGCATTAATGAGCAAATTGGCAAATGTTAGGTTTTCGTGATCGCTCCCATGAAAATCTATCATCCAATCGAAGTTCTCCCGTCCTACATGACCGTCGGTCGAGGTGCAAATTCCTTTATAATAATTGTCTTGAGTATGCCGATAACACTCTATTAACTTATCGCGGTATTCTTGGTGCTTATCGGGATAGAATTCTTTATGTTCTTCTTTGGTATATCGATTAGGTCCCTTTATATCGCCGGTTATATAGTGGTTATCGGATAACACTACAGTCTTGTTTTGCAATATGAAAAGCTCTCCATCCGAAAAGCGAGTGAATGCAAAATTTTCATGAGCCTTAAGTTTATTAAGGACATGGTCAAAATCTTTGGTAAAGTCTTTAAACATTCAGTGCTTCCATTAAAATGGCACATATTTTTTCAGAAGAGTGTCCGTCTCCATAAGGACATGTGTCGGACTCTGATGGGATGTGATTATTGTTGGTGTCTATCCAGCGGAAGGACTCCGGAAGTTCTGTAGGTGTTGGGCATAGAAAAGAAAAGACACCCATTCCCTCGACGCGTTCCGTAATCTGTCGACAGACGATACATTTCTTTCCTAGAAATGAGGCTTCTTCTTGGATCCCGCCGCTATCTGTGATGATGAACCTGCAGCTGGCGATCATCCTTATAAATTGGTCGTGGTCGACCGGTGCTATAACCTTGACCTTCTTAAGAATGTGACGGTACTGTTGAACATTTGGATTAGGATGCAAGGGGATGATAAACTCATATTCAGGATGCTTGACCGCTAGTGTCTCTAGTTGATGAAACCATTGGTCCATCAATTCGTGGTTTTCCCGGCGATGCATCGTTACCAAGATTGTGTTGCCATAGGTAAATTCTGTCCCCTTTAGATTATCTAGTACGGTGTTACCCGCCACATATACGCCGGATGTGATGTTCTCTTGGCGCAAGTTGGCGGCTGCCATGTCTGTGGGACATAGGTGAATTTCTGCCATTCGGGCAATGGACTGCCTGTTAAATTCTTCTGGGTATGGGTGAGATAGATTGTATGTCCGGAGGCCGGCCTCAAGATGTACAACCTTTATTCTACGATGAAACGCGGCTAAAGCCACCGCAAAGGCAGATGTTGTATCTCCCTGAACCATCACTGAATCAATGTCCCTAAAAACCTGGTTGTTATTCATGATGGAGGACACAATCGAATCTAGTCGATTTTCTCCGTCCTGAATCTGCAGCTGGCGCACGTCTGTTGTATTGATAACCTCTTCTAGGAGGCTCATATGTTGTCCAGTAAACAACAGCGCATATGGGATCTTCCCATCAAAGGTTGCTAAAAGTGGCTTGATTTTAATGTACTCTGGTCTAGTACCAAAAGAAATTAGCATCATAATAAAGCTACCTCATTTACAGTATTCCATCCCTTTTCCAGTCCGGCAGCAACACAAACATCGCGTTGACTAAAAAACTGAACGTGTGACGTTTCCTGATTATTGGAGGTGGCCTTTGAGTCAATCCCCAGTTCATTTCCAAGAATTGAGCCATGTAGTTCTTTGTTATCGGGAGGATGAGGTGGACAATAAGTACGAACCCCTCCGTAAATTTTGCTCATAAAAGCAAATTGTATGTCTTCACCGTTATCCCATGTGGTAGGCTTTTCTTGCCACAAATAGCGTAACCATTCTCGCTTAAAAAACCAAGCATGACCGACTAGGTCGACCTCGGTGGTTTCAGTATTTTGGGTTGGCCAGCCACAGCGCTCATGTTGAACGTATCTGCTGCCTTTAAGAGTGATGCCGGCAGATCCTAAGATCCCTTCGTGAGTTTTCATGGTTTCTAGGCAGTTTGAGTGCCACTGTTTTCCGGGGACTGTATCATCATCATAAATGGCTATATATTCTGTATCAGCCAGGAGGGCAGCAGCGAAACGACCATAGAATTTCCAGTTATAATCATTCTTAAAAACCCTATCCACATCTAAGGACTCTAGATCAAAACTTTCGTTGTCCGCATGCGCATTTACCCAAAGCCAGATATTTTTAGGGGGATGTGTTTGCGCGCGAATAGCTTCAATTTGCATTTTAAGGTTGTATGGGCGGCGATAGGCGTTTAAAATAACAGTTATATCTTGGGATTGTTGTCGAACCTTAACGGCACCCAGTGCATCTACAACCTTTTCTACAACTCCCTCTCTTTCCTTGCGGGCGAAGTTAATCAGCGCGGCGCCTGACAGATCTTTAAACCATGGCTCTGATATACAACCGTTGAGATTACTTGTTATAACTTTACAGTTTAGCATCTTTGCCTCCACGAGCAGCCTATTAAATGTTTCCAGTACCGCAGGGAAGAATACCAATTTTTCGCACGCGGAGAGCTGCTCGATAAATGTAGCATAATCCGGGGAGCCAATTTTTGTATACGGAAGTTTTTTAGACTCGCAAAAGCCAATGTTTCGGTGCGTGTTCTTTGTGGGATTCGAGCTATCTAAAACAGCATGCGTTGGACTCTTAATAGAGGTGCTGTTTTTTTCCAAAATATCGAACTGTTCATCTGACCATAAGCTCATGCCCAAATTTATTACTTCAATGTTTAAGTTCTTCCTTATGACATCGCGATGCAGAGCTGATTGGGCAAAAACGTTTTTAGCGTTCGAATAGAACACTTGATTAATAATTTCAGCTGGGGGGACCTGAAATTCCGGATAACGTGATGGGTCCCGGTGGCGTATATACTTATGATCATGCTCCATAATGGAGTAAGATCCTGGGTCGTGGACAAGGAACTCCATTGCAGGTGAACGTAGTTGCGTAAAGTTAGAAACAAGAAAGTGGAAACCTAATTTTCTATAGAGCGCCAGATGTTTGGGCGTAACCTCTGCTGCGCGGAAACGAACTACTTTATGATTTTCTTCTTTTAATAGCGACAAAAGTACATTATCGTTGACTTCTGCTCCGCCGGCGATGTCTTCGATGAAAAAGTCTGCTATGTAAAAAATTTTCATTTGATACTATTAAAATTCGAGAATTACTTCCTCGTTCTCAGGCACGGTCGGCGGGACTTTGACAGAATCAAGACCCAAAACCACATCTACAAATTCCTTATACACTTTCTCGAATGTGAAGTTTTTGAGTATATGCTTCTGAAGGATTTCCGCTTCTTTTTGGTGAAACTTCTCTTTCGTTAGAATGCTACGACAGGCGCGCATAAAAGATGTTTCTCTTGCGTATGCCCACATACTATCCTCTTGAATAACTCCAGGCCAAACTGCCTCAGGTTGTACGGGTTTGATATCATAGTCTACGCGAGAAACCTTAGGCACTTGCTTGCCTTTTTTATTCTTCTTGCAAATAAAATCCATTTGTCCACCCCAGGCAAGTGTTACCAGGGGAAGCCCGTTACAGGCTGCCTCGAAGAGCGGGAGTCCGAAACCCTCGCCGTGGGCTATATTGATTAAAGCTTTCATAGAGGGATGAGTATAGAGCCACCTTAATTCTCCCTCAGTAAGCTCTCCATGAATCAAATACACTTTGCATTTTCGTTCATCTTTTAAGGGGTCGCTATTCAGCATACCTTCAATACGGGCGATTGTGTGGGTGCGATCAACCGTAGAATCAGAAGCGATATTCGCCTTTAAAACTAATCCCACAGTTTCATCGTCTCGAAATTCATTCACAAACCACCGAATGGTGTTTTCAATATTTTTTCGGGGTCCCCATTGAGATGTAACTAGAAAATTCTTTTCCGTCGTAAATTCAATATCGACTGGGGATGGTTCCATCTCAAGACCGCGTACGCAGTAATTCACCGTTTCAATAGGTACTTGGACCCCCCAATTTGGGATGGTGTTCCCGGCTTGATCTTTGACATCATACCTGGTGGTTTCTAATCCCTTCTTCCCATGATTAGAAATAACGATAACTCGATCCATCACCTCATTAATCTTCTGAATCCACTCTGGGGCGACCTTATTGGTTTCAATGCCGGCCGTATAGCCAACATTCACTGGTGCAATCTTTTCAAATTCATTAGGGATCGTTATCTGCAGTGAAATGTCAAAGGTTCCGCCGCTTTGCATATACATGTGTGTACGCTGAAGAGTTGCTTTGATCCATGAGGACATCGGGGTCCGCGCTATTGTATTGCCGGTCTGTCCCCATCCTACGCTAATCATATGAATGTCAAAGATGTCTTCCCGAGAGCGCAAACAATTGAGCGCGAAGCGCGCCTGCTCGCCATATCCGGAGCGCGACAGAAGTGGCCCTCTTACAAGTATTTTTTTTCTCATTTAAAATGTCCTCACTTCATAGGGGCTGTAGCCTTTACGGGTTTTCCAAGATCCCTTTTGGTTATAAATTTTAGTAAACAATTCATCCCAAGATTTCGCAAACTTTTCAAAACCAAACATGTCTTGGCTCCACTCCCGGGACTTTACACCGAGAGCTGTTCGGTCTTCCGGTGACATCTTGTAAAGCTTCAGAATTCCCTCTAGGAAATCTTCCTTGCTGAGTCTGTCTTCATAAATGTAGGGTACCTGTTGAGAGCCTATGATCGCCTTCGATGCAGGTTCCAAGCCGATTCCGAACCAGTTTTCTCCATCTGTGACTTGATCCTGTAGTCCTCCTGTCATGTTCACCAAGATGGGAGTCCCTGCTGTCATCGACTCTAGTGTCGACAGTCCGAACCCTTCAGCATCTGAGATACATGCGGTGATATCTGCCATATTATAAAACACATTCAGGTCTTGGGGACTAATTTTATTACGAGAAAACCTTACCTGTCCCTGTGTTATTCCTAGTTCCTGGACGATAAGATCCAGATCTTGTCCATGCTGGTCTTTAGTGTCAGTGTGCATAATTAGGACTGCGTTGTCGTGTCCCACTTGGTCTAAAAATTCTTTAAACCACCAGATTAAAGTTCCGGACTGTTTACGTCGAGCATTTCGACTGTTCCAAAATACTACAAATTTATCTTCAAGTCCGTGTTGCTTCCGCATCCGAGATGTGACTTCCGGAGCGAGAGGACAAAAGATTGTATCATCCACTGCGTGGGGGATATAAGATACGTCGATATGAGGAGATACATTTTTGACTATATCATAAGTTACTTGAGATATGCATGCAACATGGTCATTGGCATCGTAAAACGGCTTATTAAATCGCGGCGCTGGCCAGTTATCCCATACGTGGTAATAAACCATAGGGACCTTGTCTCTTATCTCGTTGTCAATTGCCCAAAGCCACCCATAGAAACGCGGGTCAGTCATGAACCACAGAATATCAGGCTTTTGCTGGTCAATCATGGCTCGAACCATATCGGGGGCGCCATAGCCATCAACTGGCCAAATAACCCAGTCTGTACCCCACTCTTCTGTTTGCTGAGGGTCGTGATTGGGGTGGGTTATAGCACCGCCAAACGACACAAACTCATATTTACCGGTCTTAAGCATCGCCTCTATCATGTATTTTGTTTGCGTTCCAACCCCAGAAGGCGATAGTGGGTGGTCGCCGATCGTAAAGATCTTGATTTTGTTAGACATTTTGATTCCTTATCGACAATGTTCAGTATTAAGCAATTTACAGGGATAGGGCTTATGGCAATTTAGCCTATTCTTAATAGTAAACCTTTTAGTGATATTATAAATTGCTTGATAGAGAAGTTTAAGAGCGTTTTCCGTTTTCTTTGGACCGCTCGTTACTCTAAATATCTCTACGCGGTCTTTTTTGGCTGTTCTTTTTAACAGCGCAAAGTGAGTTTCTACATCTTTTGGGTCGATTTTATGCTTCTGACAGAAGAAGTGTTTGTATAGTGTGAGCTGATATGTGATCATTTTTTCCGCCTTCTTACGTGAATCCCACCCCCACGAGCAAGTTTTCCAGTCAAATAGGTGATATGTGTCTCCCACCTTTACGACCGCATCTACAAATCCCTTAAAGTTGATATTGAAGTTCTCGATCGGCACATAAAGCATCTCTTCCGAAGAAAACACTTCATAGTCACCGAAGTAATCTTCTAGAGCATCTTCAACCTCTGCTAGGATCGCAGGTCCGGCTGTTTTCATGGACCGGACATTCGCCCCATTTACCTCGATATTTTTTTCCATCAGCTCTTGCAATTTCTTATCAAAGCCAATCTGGAACACCTCCGCTTCATCGATGTTTTCTTTTAGTAGCTTCTTCTCGCAGACATCATGGATCGCAGTTCCGAAGGCTGTGTATTCATTACCTTCGAATGGAGCCACTCTTTCAACCCACGCTTTCTTGTGATAGTGGGGGCATTGTGCCCAATCTTTTAGTTCAGAATAGGATATGTGTTCACGCTTGGAGGTCATTAATTATTTCTTCAATCTTTCTATACAGAACCGGGGAGATATCTCTCACCGTTCGTGGATTATCGAGAAAATACTTCTCGAATCCGTTTGCAAAATACTCTTGAATAGAGGTAGCCCCATAGGGCGACGCGAATAGCCCCATTGTCAAAGAGAGCAATGTAGGATAACCAACTTCATTAGCAAGGAAATTATCAAACTTCTCATTATACTCTGTAAAAGAATATAACAAAGGATTGATTGTATACCCCTCAGCTTTTAGGATGGATTCAAGGCGCTTTCTTTTTCCTTTGAATTCGCTAACGAGTGCTTTATCATAAATTAGGCTTCCATAAGTATCTTCTAGGGAATGGGCCGCTTCGTGGACGACATTTTCTATCATATCAAAACCAGTAAACTCTGTAGATGCAATATAAATGCCTCCGTTTAGATAGGCTGCGTTTCGACCGCGGAGTTCTTTAAACTCGCCGATGTAAATTACTTCCACATTTTGTAATATAAAGTGTGGAAGATTTTCTTCAGCCTCTAGACAAAACAGAGGGATATCCACCTTCTCCGGGCGTTCGAGAACAAACACCGGTGTATTATAAATATAATATTCCATTATGTTGTTTTGTTTGGAATCGTTTCGATATCGAGAAGAGCTTGTTGATAGCCTCTTAAGAAGTTTTCTTCAGCCACAGCCATAAGGAACTCAGGGAATTCAGCCGCAAAGACCTGAACGGCCATGTCTACAGTTACATCCTCTTTCGCCAATAATCGCTCGCCGATGTAGTTAACTACGAGCTGTTGCAGCCCGGTGTTTCCTTCAACTGGTCTTTCTAAATCAGGGTTTTCATTTTCCATATTAATCTCACAAATTCTGAGCGGCGAAGGTTGCAACCTTTGATCTCTCACCCTTATTCAGGGTGATATGAGAAGCCAGCTCGAAGCCTTTAAACTTCTCAACGGCATGTGTCAGTCCGTTGGACGTTGCGTCGATATAAACATTATCGATCTGCTCTACGTCTCCGGTCAACACAATTTTGGTTCCTTCTCCCACTCTTGTTATTATAGTCTTTAATTCGTGAGTTGTCAAGTTTTGTGCTTCATCTATTATGATAAAGGCATTTGAGATAGACCGACCACGAATGTAAGTCAATGCTTCTATCTCTATTGTACCCTTTTGCATATAAATGTCAAGGGTTATTTTATCATTTCCCATTAAAAACTGTAGGTTGTCCTGAATGGGCATCAAC